>Ga0315286_10000213_pt1 | contig 45177 bp, 46 predicted proteins | sample YL17G10_0_MG_FD_205038 | JGI IMG/M metagenome (GOLD analysis project Ga0315286, IMG submission 205038) | Sediment microbial communities from Yellowstone Lake, YNP, Wyoming, USA - YL17G10_0 | ecosystem: Environmental > Aquatic > Freshwater > Lake > Sediment | place: USA: Wyoming | collected...
AGCGATATCCTTTCTTGAACTGCTGATAGCATTTGTGCAGGCTTATATATTTACGTTTCTTTCGACGCTTTTTATAAGTTTTTCGATAGCACAGGAACATTAACTTTTTGGAGGTCATAAACTATGGAAAGTTTGACAGGTATGACACTAGCCCTAACCTCAAACGGCGGCGCTTACGCGATTTGCGGTGCAGTGATAAGCTGCAGCCTGATTATTATCGGCGCAGCTTTCGGCATCAGCAAAATCGGCAGCGGTGCGGTCGAATCAATGGCGCGACAGCCTGAGGCCGGAGGACAGATGTTCTCGGCGATGGTTATTTCCGCCGCTCTAATCGAAGGCGTCACCTTCTTCGCGTTACTGATTTGCTTTCTGGCTGTTTTCTGGTCGAAATAAAACACATAAAATGCGCAACAGAATATTATTGATAACCCTGATTATCTTTTTGGCCGGTAGCGCTGTCATCGGCTCAGAAAACGAGTCACCGTCCGGACAGGAAAGTATCTTCAACGGGACCCTGGCCGATTCGATATGGACAATCGTCGCATTCGCAGCGCTGCTGATTGCTTTAAGCAAAACGGCGTGGAAGCCCCTGCTGAAAAATCTGAAAGCCAGAGAGGAATATATAACGAACCAATTGTCCTCGGCGGATGAGGCGCGGCTAAGGGCTGAGAAGCTGCTTGACGAATATAAACAACAGGGACTGGAGATAATCGAAAAAACGACCCGGCATGCCGACCTGACAGAAAAAGAAATCATAGAAAAAGCCAGCAAAGAGGCGATGGCGATGAAACAAAGAGCCGTATCAGAAATAGACTACGCGACGGATATGGCCCTTCAGCAGTTATGGCAGCAGGCGGGAGATATGCTTCTGCTCGTCAGCCATGAGGTGCTCGGCCGTTCGATTACAACCGACGACAATAAACGGCTCATCAACGAGGCCATTTCAAAACTTCAACAGGAACAATCGAGGGCACAAAAATGATTTCTCTCGATGCAACCGCACATACAGCAGAAGTTTACTCAAAGACCCTTTTTGAACTCGCCGAGCAGCAGCAGCTGGTTGACGCGGTCAAAAATGATTTGGATATGCTGGGCAATCTAATAAGTGCCGACGAAAATTTTTCGGCCTTTATGACGTCGCCAATTTTTTCGTCCAAACAAAAACAGCAACTGATTGAAAAGGTGTGCGGCAGCAGCTTTAATAAGCTGACATTTAATTTCCTGACGGCGGTCCTGTCTCACAATCGAATATCATCACTGCCTTATATCGCCGAAAAATATGAAAAGCGGTATCAGAACTATCACAATTACCGCAATATCCATGTTACGGTTTCGCAGCCGCTGGGAACGGAAGAACAGAAAGACCTTAAAACCGCTTTATCCATCGCTATGAACAACGCCAAGATACTGCTGGAGACAGCCGTTAAACCGTCGATAATAGGCGGGATAATTATCCGCTACGGCGACGATAAGGTCATCGACAACTCCGTCAGCGGGCGATTACGCCGTGCTATCGATGACATAATAACCCGATGCAAGAATCGGGGAAAAGCCTATGAAGCCTGATATAACCGAACTAAGCAATATTCTTAAAGAAGAAATCGGGCGGTATAAAAACAAGCTCGATACTTCCACCGTCGGACGAGTGGTCGAGGTCGGCGACGGAGTCGCCCGCATTTACGGACTTAAAGACGCGATGGCGGGCGAAATGCTGCTATTTGAAAACAATGTCAAAGGCGAAGTATTCAATCTCGAAGAGGAATCCATCGGAGCAGTAATTTACGGCGACTATACCAAGGTAAAAGAAGGTTCGGATGTTTACACAACCGGACAACTGCTTTCCATACCGGCCGGTTACGAACTGCTCGGCAGAGTCATTAACCCGCTCTGCGAGGCGCTCGACGGCGGCCCGCCGATAAAGGCCTCTTCAATCAGGCCCGTCGAATCCGACGCACCCGGTGTGGCACAGCGAAGGCCGGTCAGTAAACCACTCCAAACCGGTATCAAAAGCATCGATTCAATGATTCCCATAGGGCGGGGACAGCGCGAATTGATAATCGGCGACCGTAAAACCGGCAAAACAGCTATCGCACTCGATGCAATAATAAATCAGAAAGATAAAGATGTAATCTGTATCTATATCGCGATAGGCCAGAAGGATTCTACTATAGCCGAAGTAATAGAAACTCTCCGCAAACACGGGGCAATGGAATACGCTACAGTAGTCGCAACATCCGCGGCCGACAGCGCTTCAATGCAATATATCGCCCCTTACGCCGGCTGCGCACTGGCGGAATATTTTATGTATGAGCATCATCGAGACACTTTATGCGTGTATGATGACTTAAGCAAGCATGCCGTAGCATACCGACAGCTTAGCCTTGTCCTGAGACGGCCGCCGGGCAGAGAGGCTTATCCCGGTGATATATTTTATCTTCACAGCCGGCTGCTGGAACGCAGCGCCTGTCTTTCAGAACAGCTCGGCGGCGGGTCGCTGACCGCCCTGCCAATAGTAGAAACACTCGAAGAACAAATTTCATCCTATATTCCGACGAATGTCATTTCAATCACCGACGGACAGATATACCTCAAGCGCGACCTGTTTCTGTCCGGAATAAGGCCTGCGGTAGACGTCGGCATCAGCGTCAGCCGGGTCGGCGGCAACGCCCAGGTGGAGGCGATGAAAAAAGTGGCGGCAAAATTAAGACTGGACCTGGCCGCTTACAACGAACTGCTCGATTTTTCAAGACTCGGCACCGAGCTGGATCCCGCCGCACAGGCCCAAATCGACAGAGGAAACCGAATGGTTGAACTTCTCAAGCAGCCGCAATTTTCGCCCCTTACCGTCGGTGAACAGGTAATCACGATTTTCGCCGGTTCGAGCGGCCTGCTCGACGATGTTCCTGTCGAAGCCGTCAATAAATTCGCCGATTCATTTCTCCAGTGGCTTTCAAAAGAACACGCCGAATACATCCGGGAAATTAACCAGACACTGAAACTGACCGACAACCTTGCAGGCAAACTGACTGAAGCGATAAAAACTTTCAAAACATTAAACAAATAAACAACAAGATGGCCGGGACAAGACAAATACAGCAGCGTTGTAAAGCGGTTAATAACATTCGGCGGGTAACTCGAACGATGGAGATGATTTCGACCGCCAAATACAAAGCTTATCACAACAAAAGAAACGCGGTCGTCGAATACCATGACGCACTTGCGCAAATAGGCTATCTTCTCGTTACGCCGCAAAAGCCTCTTGACCACCCCCTTTTGAAGAAAAACACGTCTAACCGCACCGCCCTGCTGGCTGTAGGCTCAACCCGCGGTTTATGCGGAACATATAACGATTACATATACCAACTCGTAAAGGCCAATATCCAGACCGCCTCCAGGCTTGGTAAAAAACCCGACATTTACGCTACCGACGGCAGATTAACAGGCATATTAAATTATCATCATATAAAACTTCAGAAAATATACCGCAACACCGATGAAATACTTGCCACCGGCCAGCTTGATGAAATAACAAATGATTTTATTGAACAATATATGGCCGGTTTTATCGACAACTTCGGCGTAGTATATATGCGGTACTACTCGCCGTCGAGCCAGCGGCCTGAAACATTAACTATCCTGCCTCTGACAGAACTGATAGGCAACCTGACCACGCGCTCTACGGTTATCTGGCCGTGGGAACTTAGTTTCGAAGATTTTTATCTTTCTCCGCCGGCCAGCGAAATCATCAAAAGTCTCGCATGGATAATCGTGCGCTCGTCAATCGAAGCCTGTCTTACGGACGCGGCCATAAGCGAACACCTTGCCCGTATGATAACCATGAAAAATGCCACTGAAAACGCCGAGGACATGATAAAAGAACTTACCAACGATTATAACCGCGCAAGACAAAGCCAGATAACAGGAGAATTGCTGGACATAATCAGCGGAACCGGAGCTCTACAATGAAAAAAGGAAAACTCATACAGGTGATAGGCAGCGTATTCGATGCCAAATTTGAGTCGCAGGAAGCCCCGGCAGTGTATAACGCGCTCGAAATACCCTGCGACAATAATAAAAAATTATACGGCGAAGTGCAGCAGCATCTGGGCGACGGCAGGATTCGCGCCATCGCTCTTGGAAGCACACTGGGACTGCGCCGCGGTATGGATGTTTACGATACGGGCTCCGCCCTTATGGTGCCGGTCGGTTTGGAAACATTAGGCAGAGTTATGAACCTGCTGGGCGAGCCAATCGACGGACTGGGACCCATCAATACCGCTGCAAAAAAACCCATACACCGCAAACCTCCCGAACTGGTTGAACTTTCCGCCAAAACCGAGATGTTCGAAACCGGCATAAAGGTAATCGACCTGCTTTGCCCATTCGTAAGAGGAGGCAAGACCGGACTGTTCGGCGGCGCCGGCGTCGGAAAGACAGTTATTATTCAGGAGCTCATCGCCAGGATAGCTACAGAGCACGGAGGCTATTCGGTCTTTGCGGGTATTGGCGAACGAACCCGCGAAGGCAATGACCTTTGGCTGGAGATGAAGCGAACCAAAATAGGCGACGCCGATGATACGGTCCTCAATCATACCTGCCTGGTTTTCGGTCAGATGAACGAACCGCCGGGAGCAAGATTGAGGGTGGGACTTACGGCAATGACACAGGCGGAATTTTTTTGCGAAAGCGGTGTGGGCGATACGCTGCTGTTCATAGACAATATATTCAGATTTTCGCAGGCAGGTTCGGAGGTGTCCGCCCTGTTGGGGCGCATCCCGTCGGCGGTAGGTTATCAGCCGACGCTGGCCACCGAGATGGGACAACTGCAGGAACGCATAACCTCGACCAAAGCAGGCTCAATTACCTCGGTACAAGCCATATATGTCCCCGCCGATGATTTAACCGACCCGGCGCCTGCGGCGGCATTTGCCCATCTGGATTCATTTGTTGTTTTGAAACGCTCCATTACACAGAAAGGCATCTATCCCGCTGTCGACCCGCTGGAAAGCACATCGCGAATACTCGACGCAGGCATTGTTGGAAACGAACATTATAATGTTGCACAGACTGTTCTGGAATATCTACAGCGGTATAACAACCTTCAGGACATTATCGCGATACTCGGTGTGGCGGAACTCAGCCAGGAAGACCAGAAAGTAGTCGCACGGGCAAGAAAACTGGAGCGGTTTTTCTCCCAGCCGTTCATGGTGACACGTCAGTTCATAGGCCTGGAAGGAATATACGTGGAAAAAGCAGATACGATTGAAAGCTGCAAACAGATATGCGAGGGCAAATGGGACCATCTGCCGGAAGAGGCGTTTATGTATGTCGGGACAGTTGAAGACGCTTCTCAAAAAGCAATCCTTTTAACGGGCAGGCAAAAGCAGTAACTATGTCAGAAGCCGAACATATTTTCAGATGTGTTATTATTTCGCCGGCAGGCAAATTGCTCGATTGCCCGACCACTTCGGTCATATTCACCGCTCACGACGGTAGCGTCGGCGTATTGTATAATCATATGCCGATGCTGTGCGAATTGGGGCTGGGCACTATAGAAGTAAAATCTCCGGCCGGCGGGCAGGAAAGAACCGATTACGGAAGCAGTCATAATAAATTTGCCTTTATCGACGGCGGGTTTGCCCTGGTTTGTTCGAACCTGGTTAAGATAACAGCCTCTGATGCTGTTTGCGGATGGGACACGAATAGGGAAAAGATTGAACATCTTCTGGAAAAAACACAGAAAAACCTCGGCAGGCTGTCTCCCGCAGCGCCACGATACCTGCACGAAAAAAGAAAGAACGCCGTCCTGAAAAAAATCCTCGAACTTTCACTTCCTAAAGGTATCTGACTACTGCTTCCAAAGGTTTTTTATCTGGTGCGTCGCTTATTTTTGCCGCATATCCTACGGGAACAACCGCCATAAACTCGCCTTCCGGCTCACCGATGAACCGCAATACGTCATTCTTGACAAGCACAAGTATCCCAAGCCATACCGTAGCCAGACCTATTGATGTAGCGGCAACCAGTAAATTCTGGACCGCGGCCGCGGAGCTTTGAATTTCCATAATTCGGAAAAAATCATGAGCGGCGTCCCTGTCCACTTTAAACAATTCAGTTCCTCTGCGAATAAGCTCTCCGCTGTTCGCTACGGCAACCACAACCGGTGCGCCGAGAATGCTTCGAGACGCCATGCGCAGCAATGTCGAAGACGGCCTGGGAAAATCGCCTGATTTATCGCACACAAAATTCGCCAAATCGTTTTTCCTTTTGTCTTTTAAAATAATAAACCGCCATGACTGCTGATTGTGAGCCGAGGGGGCCTGGTTTGCCGCCCGAAGAATGGTTTGAAGAGCATCATCACTAACCGGCTTATCAATAAACATTCTCATACTGCGCCGGTTCTTAATAGAAAGCAATGTCTCGTTTTTCAATAGATATTTCCCGGATTCATCCATATTTTATCCCCTTATGAATTTAACTATACCGGCTAAACCTGCAAAAATACAATATAATAATGAACGCAACTGATATAAAATCATTTTTGACAAGGTGGATATTTTCAAGTCAAAATCTTCCAAAAACCAACTGATTTATGTATCATAACTCCAGGATATATAGCGGTTTAACCCTATTTCAGCGTCAAAATGAGACAACAGGCGCAATTGACAGTTTTTCGCGAGATAAATTGAGCTTGACAGTGATATTATTTAATGTTATTTTCCCAATCAATTAACCTAATAAGTTCTCGGAGAGAAAGAATATAACCAGAGATAAAACTCTCTGGTTTTTTATTAAATCTGAAATGGAAAAACAACTGATATTAATTCTGATTGTCTTTCTTCCAGTCATAGGGGCATTTACTCTGCCTGTTATCGGAAGAATTTCAGAAACCGTCAGAAACAGGCTTTCATTTTTAGTTGTCGCTTCATCTTTTGTGCTTTCCTGTGTGATACTGCCGTCGGTGCTTAGAAACCAGACAATCGGCATTTCGAAAATCCTTCCGCTGGGATTCAACTTCGTCCTGACCGCCGACGGACTGGCAGTGTTTATGGCGATGGTTTCTTCGTTCATAAGCGCGGCAATCATATTGTATTCCTTCACTTATATAAGCCATTATGAAAACCGGAACGAATACTACTTTATGGTGGTCCTGTTTCTCGGCGCAATGATGGGGCTGGTTTTTTCAGGAAACCTGATATTGCTGTTTGTTTTCTGGGAGATTACAAGCATAACAAGCTGGCGGCTCATCGGCTTCTTCAGAGAAAAACAACATGTCATACGCGCAGACAAGGCATTTTTAGTAACAGTTTTCGGTGCGCTGGTTATGCTGCTGGGATTTATTAAGCTGTATCAGGAAACAGGCTCATTTGATTTATTCACAATAAAAGAAGTAATCAAGACCCATCCCATATCTAACTTAACCATAGCTCTTATCCTGACGGGGATATTCTCCAAATCGGCGACACTGCCGCTTCATACGTGGCTTCCTGATGCAGGCGTCGCGCCTTCGCCGGTCACGGCACTGCTGCACGCGGCGGTCCTGGTTAAAATTGGCGTGTATGTGTTCGCAAGACTATTTGTTGTCACGATTCCGCTTGATATGTCCTGGCAGATTTTAATACCCGTTATCGCAGGAACGAGCGCTTTGGTTTCCGCGGGCGCCGCCCTGATTGACACGGATTTAAAAAGAATTATCGCCTATTCCACCGTAAGCCAGATTGGTTTTATATTTCTGGGACTGGCCATAAGCAATGAAACAGCCATAGCCGGCGGCCTTTTGTATATCCTTATGCACGGGCTGGCAAAAGCCGGGCTGTTTTTGTGCGCGGGCATAGTGGAACAGAACACCAGGACAAAAGACATCACCCGGCTCGGAGGCCTTTTTAAGACGATGCCTATCACCGCGGTATCATTTTTATTCTGTACTTTTTCCGTAATGGGTATTCCGCCTTTCGGCGGATTCTTCAGCAAATATATGGTCATCGCCGGCACATTCCAAGCAGGACATATAATAATTGCCGTTACGTTTTTGTTCGGCGCGATGATGACGATATTATATCTCTTCAGAGCTTTTGATATGGTATTCCTGGGCGAAATAAAAGGACCTCCCGCAAAAGAGGGGTCAACCACTATGGTGCTTTGCGTGGCTTGTTTCGCACTTTTGTCCCTGTTAGGCGGAATTTTCATCAACTATCCGAACCGTATGATACAAACTATAATTAACCAGATAATGAGCGGTATAAGATGATAGAAGGCATACTGATTTTACTTATACTAATACCATTACTGGCAGGAATTCTCGTTTTCTGTCTGCCGAAAAAATGGCGGGGAATCTGGGCTCTGCTGGTAACCGCGGCAGATATCCTTACCACTGCCTGGCTGTTTAAAAAAGAGGCAATGTTCACAATTCCCTGGGCAGGGTTTGGAATGGATTTTTCGCTGCGGCTTTATCACTTCAGCAGCTTTATTATTCTGGCTGCATCATTTTTCTGCCTGCTTATCACCCTTTACTCGCTCAAATTCCTGAAAGATAAAGATTTCTCAAGGCAATTTTTTGCGTATCTTTTAATATCGCTTTCGTTTGTTAACGGCGCAGTGCTCGCGAGCAACCTGGTAGTGCTTCTTTTCTTCTGGGAAGGATTACTGGTAACTCTTTACGGATTAATCGTCATAGGAGGAAAACAGTCATTTAAAACCGCGACCAAGGCCTTTGTTATTGTCGGCATCTCCGACCTCTGCATGATGGGAGGAATCGCCTTAACAGGATACCTGGCCGGGACATTAGTAATACAAAATATAAATCTTCCCCTGACCGGGCTCGGCAGTTTTGCCTTTATACTCCTCGTTATCGGTGCAATCGCCAAGGCCGGGGCCATACCTTTTCATACCTGGATTCCTGACGCCGCGACTGATGCGCCGCTGCCGTTTATGGCACTTTTCCCGGCAACGCTCGAAAAGCTCCTCGGAATTTATTTCCTGTCAAGAATTACCCTCGATATGTTCAAGCTCAGTGAACATTCCATACTAAGCATCGTGCTTATGGTCATAGGCGTAGTAACCATAATCCTGGCGGTGATGATGGCTTTGGTGCAAAAGGACTACAAACGGCTGCTTTCATATCACGCAATCAGCCAGGTAGGATATATGATTTTAGGCATCGGGACGTGCCTGCCCGCAGGAATAGTAGGCGGGATATTTCACATGCTCAATCACGCATTGTATAAATGCTGCCTCTTTCTTACCGGCGGCTCAGTGGAAAAACAGGCAGGCACTACAGATTTGGAGCAGCTGGGCGGGCTGGGAAGAAAAATGCCGCTTACATTCATATCATTCATAATCGCCGCGTTTTCCATTTCAGGCGTGCCGCCTTTTAACGGGTTCTTCTCTAAAGAGCTAATCTATGATGCGGCGATGGAAAGAGGAAAAATATTTTATATCGGGGCGCTTTTAGGCTCATTCTTTACCGCGGCTTCGTTTTTGAAACTGGGACACGCCGCATTCTTGGGCAAGCTCAATCCCAAAAATCAGAATGTAAAAGAATCCTCTCTGGCTATGCTCATCCCTATGATCTTAATCGCGGCAACCTGCATTTTCTTCGGCGTTTATAATTATTTCCCGCTAAATAATTTTATCCAGCCTATCCTCGCGAAAGACATACTCGGGTCGCATAAATTTTACGGCTTTCCTGAAAGTAAAACGCTGGTTATAGCTACAGTATTAGTCCTGCTCGGCGCTTTGCTGCATCATTTGACAGGTGTAAAAATAAACGGAAGCGGTTTGAAGGCGGTGGACCATATTCATTACGCTCCTGTTCTTTCAGGAATTTATGAGAAGGCCAAAAAGCGATATTTTGACCCTTATGACATCGGGTTAAAAATTATTTCCATAATTTCAAGATTGCTCTTCGGGATAGACAGGGCAATTGACTGGATTTACAACGACTTCAGCGTAAATTTAAGCTGCACCCTTTCTGCCGTGATAAGAAGGATGCACGCCGGATACTACGCTATCTATTTAATATGGTCGCTTCTGGGTGCTTTAATAATTATTTTGTTTATAGTAAGATAGGTGAAAGGAGAAAATTTTAAATGCCTTCAGCATTGATATTAGCACCTTTTTTAAGTTTGATTATTTTAAATTTATTCCCTAAAGAAATAATGCGGAAAATAGCTTTCGGCTGGGTGGCCTGCCTGCTTCTTCTGCAAATACTTCTGATTGTCTTATACCCCGGGATTTTATTCGGTGCCGCCGGCGACCCGATTGGCTCATTTTTCGCTTTTGAATTATTTATCGACGCCTTAAGCAAACTGCTGCTCCTTTCAATCGCAATCGTGGTATTGGCGTCGCTTACCGTGGCACAATACGCCATAAAAGACCAGACGCAGAGGTTTAATTTCACTAATCTTATTTTAATCATCCTGATTGGTATGAATGCCACGGTAATAGTAACAGATTTATTTTCCCTGTATCTGTTCATAGAAATTACGTCGCTGTCCTCATTTATCCTGATATCCATACTGAAGGACAAACCCGCCATCGAGGGAGCGTTCAAATATCTTATGCTTTCCGTGATTGCGTCAGTGTTTATGCTTACTTCTATCGCGATTTTCCTGTTAGTGTCGGGCAGCACCTCTTTCGCGGCCGTTTCCGATTCATTCAAAAATCCAGCCAACGCGTTTCTGGTTCAAATAGCCGCCGGCCTGTTTTTATGTGCCCTGTTTATAAAATCAGGAGTATTTCCTTTTCACGGATGGCTGCCGGACGCGCATTCGGCCTGTCCCACGCCGGTGTCCGTGCTTTTGTCGGGCATCGTAGTTAAAGCCGGCGGAATATATGTGCTGGCAAGATTAGCGACTTCAGTTTTTACATTCAGCGCCGCTATGCAGAATGTCCTGATGTTTATCGGAGCGTTTTCCATTGTGTTCGGCGCATTGGCCGCTCTTACCCAAAGCAATTTTAAACGTATGCTTGCTTATTCAACTGTAAGCCAGGTAGGATATATGGTATTGGCTCTGGGGTGCTTTACACCGCTGGCGCTGGCAGGTGCGGTATTCCATTTATTCAATCACGCTATTTTTAAGTCCCTGCTGTTCGTCAACGCCGGTGCGGTTGAGAAACAAACAGGCACACTTGATATGAACAGGATGGGTGGCTTGTCCTCGCAAATGCCTGTTACCAGCACAACTTCAGTGATAGCGTCTCTTTCTGCGGCGGGAGTCCCCCCGCTTGCGGGTTTTTGGAGCAAACTTATTATTATTCTTGCGCTTTGGAACGCCGGCCACCAGACTTATGCCGGTATAGCTCTGGTCTCCAGCATACTTACCCTGGCCTATCTTCTGGCGATACAAAGAAAGGTATTCTTCGGAAAGTTAGAACAGACGTTAACGTCTATAAAGGAAGCGCCACTGGCCATAGTTTTGCCGGAAATACTGCTTGCGACAATTACCATAGCTGTAGGCCTGAGCTTTCCTTTTATATTCAATAACTGGATATTGCCTTTGAAAGAACTTGTGCATTAAATTATGACACTTGATTTTATTCTTCTATCCGTTCTGGTTTTAGCGGCGCTTTGGACAGTAATGACCATACGGCTCATTCACTCCATTGTCGGCCTGGCGATTACCAGCGTAATACTTTCGATAATTATGTACCGCCTGAACTCTCCTTTGGCGGCGGTATTCGAGCTTTCCGTCTGCGCAGGGCTTATATCGGTTATTTTTATTATCGCGGTAGGTTTTACGGAACGCACGAGTAAAAAAATGTTTCCGGCCGAGCGCAAGGAAAGACTTACGAGATTCTGGTACCTCCCTTTTATAATCATTGCCGCAGCTTTGCTGATGAGTCAGTTTTTAATCGTCCCGCATTTCGAACTGCCCCCCCCTGCTGAAAGCCAGAATGTGCGTAATGTGCTCTGGAACCTAAAGCACCTGGACCTGCTCGGCCAGGTTATCGTGCTCCTTGCCGGTGCGTTCGGCGTGGCTGTTCTCTTTAAGGAATCCAAGAAATGAGTCCAGACCTTGCTCAACTGTTTGAATATTTTCTGATTTTTATTATACTATTATTTGTAATCGGATTTTACTGCATTTTGGTAAGCTTTAATTTAATCCGCATATTAATCGGCGTGGAAATTCTAATCAAGGCGGCAACACTTCTGATTATCCTTGCTGGTTTCCTTTGCGGCCGGACAGCCCTGGCACAGTCGATTGTAATTACCCTGATTGTCATCGAAATCGTATTTATGGTTGTAGGGGGCGGAGTGACTTTTTGGGCTTTTCGGCATAATGAAGACATTGACCCGAGAAAATTAAGTGATTTAAAAGGGTAATAAAATATGATGGAAAAAATCCTACTTTCGCCGCCAGCAGCCTTCATAATTATATTATTTATTGTGGGCATTTTGGCGTGGCTTTGTTCTTATTGTGCTTTCCGCAAACGCCGCAGCCAGCTGGAAGCTGAAAAGGGTTATGCCTGCGGAGAAGATTTTCAGGACCATCTTATACAGCCTGATTACAGCCAGTTTTACCCTTTCGCTTTTTTCTTTACTATTCTGCATATAGTCGCTCTGGTAGTCGCCACTGTTCCTGCTGAAACCACTAAAACATTTGCCATAGCAATAGCGTATATTATGGGTGCAATTGTAGGGTTAGTCATCCTGTTAAGGAAATAAGATGGGTCTGCTTGCAAAAATAATTAACTGGTCACGAGTAAAATCGCCCTGGGTTTTACATTTTAACACCGGCGCATGCAACGCCTGCGACATAGAGATTATCGCGGCATTGACGCCGCGGTATGACCTTGAGCGTTTCGGTGTCCTGCTGAAGGCAACCCCCAGGCACGCAGATATACTGCTGTGCTCAGGGCCGGTAACGAAGCAGATTGAAGACCGCCTCAAGCGGATTTATGAACAAATGCCTGAGCCTAAATTTGTTGTGGCGGTAGGGACATGCGCCTGCTCGGGAGGGGTTTTCAATGGTTGTTATAACGTTAAGGGCGGAATAAATACTACTTTGCCTGTATCAGCGTATATCCCGGGCTGCCCTGCCAGCCCTAAAGCCATAATCGATGGTGCGATTAAACTGTTAAAAAGTCTGGATGCAGAATCCGGAGGTAAGAAAAATGACTGAAGAAGAAAAAATTAAACAGGAACTGGAAGAAAAATTCAGCTATTTGAAAGATACGGTAGTCGTTAAAAGAAGCCGCCGTATATTCGCCAATCTGTCCCCGGAAAAGTTCGATGAAGTGTTCGCTTACGTGGTAAAGCAGATGCGCTTTAACGCCCTGTGCACAATAACCGGAATGGACAGCGGAGATACTTTTACAATTATGTATCATCTTAACAGGGAAAGCAGGATAGTACTGACTATAGAAACAAGCGTAAGTAAGAATAATCCGGCGATAAAGACTATCACTCCGATTTTCCCCAACGCAGATATTTATGAGAGGGAGATTATGGACTTGTTGGGAATACAAGTCGAAGGTCTGCCTGCGGGGCGCAGATATCCTCTGCCGGACAACTGGCCCAAAAATGAGCATCCTTTACGCAAGGACTGGAAGGCGTCCGCTTCCGGAAAGGAGACGCAAAATGCATGACCCACGTGATGTACAAGTTCCCATAGGGCCGCAGCACCCTGCATTAAAAGAGCCTGAGAGCTTTCTGATAAGCCTGCACGGAGAAAAAATAACCGATGCAACTATAAAACTGGGCTACAATCATCGCGGCATAGAAAAGGGCTGCGAAGAACGGTCCTATATCCGGGATTTGTATCTTGTCGAGCGTATCTGCGGCATTTGCTCCCATTCGCATTCAACCTGTTTTGTGCAGGCCGTAGAAGAAATCGCGGGACTTGAAATACCGCCCCGCGCAAAATACATCCGCACGCTTATAAGCGAACTTGAGCGTATTCACAGCCATCTTTTGTGGCTGGGCGTGGCCGGTCATGAAGTAGGTTTTGATACACTCCTTATGTATACGTGGCGCGACCGCGAAGTGGTAATGGATGTCCTCGCATTGATTTCCGGCAACAGGGTAAATTACAGCATGAACACTATCGGAGGGGTAAGACGCGACATTACGCCCAAACAAAAAGAGGAAGTTCTTAAGGCAACAGGTATACTGGAAGAAAGAACAAAATATTACATATGGCTTGCACAGAACGAGTCGACCCTGCTCGAACGATTATCAAAGGTGGGAACATTGTCCCGCGATGACGCTGAAAGATTAGGCGCCGTAGGCCCAACCGCGCGTGCTTCAGGTATAGCACATGATGTGCGGAAAGACGACCCTTACGCGGCCTATGCGGAACTCGATTTTAAGGTCATAACCGCCAATCAATGTGACGTATACGGCCGCACGCTCGTGCGCCTCGGAGAGCTGATGGAATCATACAGTATGGTGCGCCAGATTATGCAGAAACTTCCGGACGGGCCTATTTCAATAAAAGCCCCGCGCAAGATTCCCGCAGGCCAGGCGGTAAGCAGATATGAGGCCCCGAGAGGCGAAGATTTTCATTATGTCCGGTCAAACGGCACAGACAAACCCGACCGCGTAAAAGTAAGAGCGCCTACCCTGGCCAACATTCAGGCGGTCGCAAAAATGCTGGAAGGCGGATACCTGGCGGATTTGCCTATTGTCATAGCGGCGATTGACCCCTGCTTTTCCTGCACCGACAGACTTATATCCCTTCGCCAAACAGATGCGCAGTCAAAAAATACAGCGACGTGGGAATCGCTGCGGCTTAAAGGAATAGAGTGGTATAAAAGTAAAGGAATAGATTTTTCGTCCCTTAATAAAAAACTGGCTGAATCTCTTTAGTGCACTATGTTGAAAGCGATTTTTTATATTTTGGTTTTTCCGGGATTTTTATTTCTTTTTATGTTCGGTTTTATCGCCGAATATGTGGACAGAAAACTTTGCGCCCGGTTTCAGAACAGAATCGGCCCGCCCTGGTTTCAGCCGGTGGCGGATTTTATCAAGTTAATAAGCAAAGAGAAAATAATCCCCCAGGAGGCGGACGCCACGATTTTTATACTGATGCCTTTACTCGCGCTGGCCGCTTCCATTGCCCCTATTCTCTATATACCCATCTGGAGCGAGCACGCCGCGTTTTCTTTCGACGGGGATATCATAGTCGTGCTGTATCTTTTAACGGTCACGAAGCTCGCCTACTTTTTAGGCGGCTGGTATTCGAGGTCCGTTTATTCAATGATTGGGGCCGTGCGGTCGCTGACGCAATTATTCGCCTATGAGGTCCCTCTTTTCCTGTGCATTCTCGCTCCCGCCATGCTTGCGGACACCTGGTCTCTAAGCGGGATGGTTTCATTCTACAACCATCATCTGGGCTACTGGTTTTGCAATATATTAGGATTCGCAGTTGCTCTTGTCTCGCTTCTGGGCAAACTCGAAAAGGTCCCGTTTGATATTCCGGAAGCCGAAACTGAAATAGTGGCCGGTGCCTTCACTGAATACAGCGGAGGGCTTTTGGCGATGCTTCGAATGTCGCTTAACATTGAAATGGTAACAGGAGTGTCGCTGCTTGTCGCCGTATTTTTGCCGTTCGGGCTCAAACTTCACTCCCCCGCTGTCATAGTTCTGATATATCTCGCTGAGGTTTTCCTTATCATTGCCGTCATCACACTTTTGCGTTCACTGTTTGCGCGTTTACGCCTCGACCAGATGATTAACTTCTGCTGGAAATACCTGGCTCCTTTGGCGCTCGCACAGGTTGTAGTTAATCTTATTCTGAAAGGAGTCCTGCCCCGATGAGTAAGCCCGGCAAAATGGCCCAGCAACTTATCAAATCGCTGTTTAAAAAACCGGCGACAATCAATTATCCCGCCCAAAAGTCGGAAATGGCCGAGGGTTTCCGCGGGAAATTGAAGTTTAAAGCTCATCTGTGCATCGGCTGCAAGCTCTGTATGAGGGACTGCCCCACGGACGCGATTGTTATCAGGAAAGTGGGCGAAAAAAAATTCGAGGCCGAAATAGACATCGCAAAATGCATCTCCTGCGCTCAGTGTGTCGATTCCTGCCCCGCAAACGCGCTTGATATTACGCCGGAATTCGAGCTGGCCCGTCTGGACCGAATGAAATTGAAGGTGCTTTTCAGTGCAGACACTGACGACGATACTAAGGAAAAAACTTAAAGATGCCGAAAGAATCGGTATTCTCGGCGTTGGCTCCGAACTGCGGGCCGATGATGTTGCCGGCGTTCTCGCCGCCGGACAAATCAAAAAACTGGCCGCAAAGAAAAAAAACCGTGCAAAGCTCAAAATCTTTATCGGCGCAACCGCCCCGGAAAATCTCACCGGCGAAATAAAAAAGTTTAAGCCCACTCACCTTATAATCATAGATTCTGCCGACCTCGGCACAAAAGCGGGCAAAATCAGGATAATGAATCCCGACGACATCACAGGCGTCTCGTTTTGCACCCACAGCCTGCCGATAAAAGTAATGGCAGACTACCTTCTTAAGTCGTTCAGCCTTCAAATCACAATCATCGGCATTCAGCCCAAAAATTTATCGGTAGGCGCTCCGCCGTCAAAAACTGTGCTGTGTGCGGTAGAATCTCTGTCCAAAACCATTGCTTCTCTATTGTAGTAAAGATGCCTGCTTTTGGCTACCTTTTGGCCGAAAGCAGTATATAATCATTAAACCCTTGCCAGCCTGACCGATAATTGTTAAATTTTTAAGGCATCGGCGTAAAACAAAAATAATAGCGGAAACAGCAGCGGCAATTGAGTTTCCGCAGGAGTTCGAAACGCGATGGAATTATGGTGGCATAAGGAAATTACTGAGATTGCCCGCATCCTTTCAGTTGATTTGAATAATGGTCTCGGCCCGGATGAAGTCAAAATAAGACAGGACAAATTCGGGCCCAATCAGCTGAAAGAGCAAAAAGGCATCTCCGCCCTGCGCATTTTCTTGGAGCAATTCGAGGATTTTATTATCTGGGTTTTAATTGGCGCCGCCGTGGTTTCCGGTTTCCTCCAGGAGTGGGTCGACGCCCTCGCTATAATTGCTATTGTGATTTTGAACGCCATCCTCGGCTTTCTCCAGGAATACCGCGCCGAGAAATCCCTGGCCGCATTAAAAAAATTATCCAGCCCCGCCTCAAAAGTCATCCGCGCAGGACAGCACGAAATTATCCCGACATCCGAGCTTGTGCCGGGCGATATTATCGAACTCGAAGCCGGAGATAATGTGCCAGCCGACAGCCGCCTTGTCTGGCTTACTTCAAATTTCAGCGTTCAGGAGGCCAGCCTCACCGGAGAATCCACGCCTGTTTTAAAAACTACTGCCGTCCTCGAAGAGAAAGACATCTCCTTAGCGGACAGGGCAAATATGGTTTATATGGGCACATCGGTTGCTTCGGGCAAGGCAAAGGCTGTCGTTGTCCAGTGCGGTATGAATACGGAGCTGGGAAAAATCGCCGGAATGATTCAGGATATCCCCAAAGAATCGACCCCCCTGCAGAAAAAATTAGAAAAATTCAGCAAATGGCTCGTTTATCTTTGTTTTGTTCTGGTGGCCATAGTATTTTTGCTCGAATGGCTGCGCGGCGGCAAAATGATAGACGTTTTTCTGACCTCGGTAAGCCTGGCCGTCGCCGCTATCCCGGAAGGACTTCCGGCGGTAGTCACCATTGCCCTGGCCCTCGGCGTCCAGCGGATGGTAAAACGTCACGCGATTATCCGAAAACTTCCTTCAGTGGAAACGTTAGGCTGCGCTACAGTCATCTGCTCGGACAAAACAGGCACCCTCACAAAAAATGAAATGACGGTGCAGTCGGTATACGCCGGCGGAAAACTTTTTCAGATAACCGGCATTGGCTATTCGCCGAAAGGCCGATTCGTTCTCGATAGCAAACAGGTCAGCCCTGATGATTATCCGGATTTGCTCAATGTTTTGAATTTGGGCGTCCTGTGTAACGGGGCACAGCTTATTCAGAACGGCAGCGGATACAAAATTATCGGCGACCCTACAGAAGCTGCGCTTTTAACCGCCGCCGCCAAAGCCGATATCTGGAAAGAGAAAAAAGAAAAAGAATTGCCCTTCATCGATGAAATTCCTTTTGATTCGCAGCGTAAAAAAATGACTATAATACGGGAGGGCGGCCAGAAAACAATTGCTTTTGTAAAAGGAGCGCCGGACGTCTTACTGGAAGATTGCGCTTCCATTGAAAAGAACGCCGCAATAAGCGGGCTGACGGATTCCGATAAACAGCAAATCCTCGATGTAACCGGCCGGCTGGCTGATTCCGCAATGAGGGTCCTCGCCGTTGCTTACCGGGTCTTGGATAACGGCTATCAAAAGAATACTCCTTCCGAGGCTATTGAAAAAAACCTCATTTTCGCGGGGTTGATTGCGATGATTGACCCTCCCAGGGAAGAGGCGAAGAAGGCGATTCAGCAGTGTAAACAAGCCGGCATTAAAACTGTTATGATTACCGGCGACCATAAAAACACAGCGGTGGCCGTTGCGAAAGAACTGGGAATTTTCGCTCAGGATTCTTTGGCCCTGACCGGCGAAGAGCTGGACAGGCTAAGCGAAGAGGATTTTCTGGCCGGACTGGAAAAAATTCCCGTATATTCGCGGGTCTCTCCGGAACATAAATTGAGAATAGTCCGCGCCTTGCGTAATCACAATGAAATAGTAGCGATGACCGGCGACGGCGTTAACGATGCCCCCGCCGTTAAGGAAGCGGACATCGGCGTCTCTATGGGAATTACCGGCACAGATGTTACGAAAGAAGTTTCAGATATGATTATCACCGACGATAATTTCGCCTCGATTGTCTCTGCGGTGGAAGAAGGCAGGGGAATTTACGACAACATCAGAAAATTTATTCATTATCTTCTTTCCTGCAACATCGGCGAGATTCTCGTAATGTTCGTTTCGTCGCTAATCGGCATTCCCGTTCCCTTGCTGCCCATCCAGATACTGTGGGTCAATTTAGTGACCGATGGCCTGCCGGCCTTGGCGTTAGGCGTTGACCCTGTCGAGCCGGACATTATGAAGCGTAGTCCGCGCCCTGTTGACGAGGCGGTAATCACCAAATCACTGGCCTGGGTAATGTTGACGCAGGGCGCGTTTATCGCGATGTGCAGTCTTTCGGCCTTCAGTTTCGTCTTTTTTATTGATAAAGGAGGCATCGTCAGGGCAAGGACCGCCGCGTTTATTGTTTTGTCCTGCAGTCAGTTGTTTCACTCTTTTAACTGCCGTAGCCAGACTCAATCGTTATTTAAGATTGGGTTATTCACAAACAAAAATTTAATTTTTGCCGCACTCATCTCTTTTCTCCTGCAAATGTCGGTTGTTTATACACCGTTTCTGCAGAAAATCTTTAAGACCGAAGCGTTGGGCCTATTCGACTGGGTCTTGGTAATTATTATTTCGTCGTTTCCTCTATGGGCAATGGAAATCGTCAAACTCGTCCGTCCATTAATCGCAAATCCAAAATCGGCAATCTAAAATCCAAAATTGGAAGGTCCAAAATCCCTGCCCCGCTAGTCCCGCACCAATTTGCTATTCAATTACATCTATTATCACTACGGTATAATGAATTGGTGCGGGGTTCTCTATTTCGCCCCGATGAAGTAGCGATAGTTTACCCCGTGAGATACGAAGTTATCTCACTGAGGCGGCTTCTTAGGTTATCTTCGGGGTCCACTTCGGCGGATTTACTTCGTAATCCAATATTCATCATTCAATATTCGATATTCTTGTGCCTTTTGACTTGCGACTTGTGCTCTCCACTTTGGCGGACGGCCATCCGGCATGCTCACAATAAAGGATTGATTCTTCAAAATTAAAGTGATATGATTCCCTATGATTTAATAGGAGACTACGTAAGTGTTTATCGATTATGTATCTATGATGCTGATAAATATGACGGCGGCTTTGGTAATCTTATCTTTTTTCTTATTGAAAGGCTTTGACAAAGAAGCCGGGTCATGGGCTCCTGCTTTCGGGATTTCCGGTCTGGTGGCTGTAATTTGCGGATTTGCCATGACTTTCACCGCCCCATTGCCGAAACCTTACAATACGCCCTTTGGTGAAATGTCAGTATTTCTTGGCATTTTGTTTTTAGGCACGGCGTGGGCTCTTGCAAAAGGCTGGAATCTGCTGCCCTTGGGTATTTATGCATTTTTCGCGGGTGCCGCTGCTGTATTGCTGGGCGTTAGAATCATCAATCTTTCTCTGACCCAAAGCCCTGTTTTGTCCGGTGCAGGATTTATTCTGACGGGTATGGGTGGGGTTCTGGCGGGACTTATACTTTGGAAGCACAAGGTAAAATTCCTGCGGGTATCAGGTGCCCTGATAATGTTAGCAGCTGCCGCTATTTGGGCATTGACAGGCTATCTGGCTTACTGGATGCATATGATTCCGCCGCATTAGGCAGAAATCTTTTCTTTTGACGGGTCAACTCTCTGAATTCGCATCCGTCAAAAATATCTCGTTGAAAAATGTCTTCATCGCCTCCCAGGAACGCATATCGGCTTGTTTATTATAGGCAGCGCCTTTGGAAGTGTCACTGCCGTTTTCCGGATTGGTAAAACCATGCACAGCATTGCCGTAGATTATCATCTGCCAATCCGCTTTTGCGTCGCGCATTTCTTTCCAAAAAGCAATAATCTGCTCCTGCTTAACATACGGGTCATCAGCGCCGTGCAAAACCAGGACTTTGGCCTTGATATTTTTCGCGTCTTCGGGATGCGGGGTATCGTATATTTTTGCTAATAATATCCCGACTGCACTAAGCCGGAAGGTTTAAGTTTGAAATGGACATATATGCTGTATCCAATCACAATCGGCATAGCGATTGCAGTAAGGATTAATATGACAATCATCGCCGGTGCGGTTGCGCCTGCATTGTAAATCGTAAGGCTTTTTGATGGGTCTGCACCGCATCGCAGCAAATAAGGGAAAAAATACAAACAAAGCAGCGACACAACAGAGGCAATTAAAATTATAGACGCAAAGAATGCTCTCAGATATCTGCTGAACATAGCCGACCGGAGAATATATGCAATCGAACCTATAAGCAAAAGTAAGAATATTGTAAACAGTACAGGGTTATCCTTAACAACATTTCCAGGAGCGTAATTGAAGATAATAATTTCCGCCAGTATTGCCAAAACCAGCGTAAAGGCCCATGCAATACAAGTCATTATGAATATGAACCGCCTGATATCCGAATTGCCGTGTATGCCGGCGTAAATGGCTCCGTGCAGGCTCAATAATGCCGCCGCAAAAAAACCCATCAGGAAAGCAAATGGATTGAGAGTCATCAGAAAACCGGCTTTCATCATCCCATTTTCATTCAATGGAATACCCCTGATAAGATTAGCCGCTATAATTCCAAATAACAATACAATCACAAAACTTGAAAGTCCGAAACAGAGGTCCCAGAATTTTTTCCAGGATATTGTTTCATACCTGTCGCGCATAGGAATAGAAATCCCCCTGAAAATAAACGCTAACAGCAACACAATGAACTGCAGATAAAATGCGCTGAGCAAAGCCGCATATACAGGCGGAAAAACCGCAAATAATAATCCCCCAAACACTATAAGCCAGACCTCATTGCCGTCCCAGTGCGGCCCTATAATGGCAAGAAGCTGTTTTCGGTATTCATCTTTTTCATTCGGCGTAAAAAGGGATAAGATACCTATGCCGAGGTTGTAACCATCCAGAATAAGATAGCCGGTCAAAACGATGCCGATAATAAAGTACCAGACTGTGTTAAGGTCCATCAGTACCCCTGCAAATTTCCTAAAGGTTCCGGCCCGCGCCTGACTTGTGATACGATAAGAAATATATAAAAAGCCGTGATAATAAAATATAAGAAGCTGAACAGGATAAGTGAGATAAGCACCTCCTGGGCACTGACATTTATTGACGCCGCCTGTGAAGTTTTAAGAACACCATATATAATCCAAGGCTGTCTTCCGACCTCTGTTGTTATCCAGCCGAGCTGACAGGCTATCAATGGCAGCGGAATATTCAAAACAAGCAGAACCAGAAACCATTTGAATCTGAATATCAATTCTTTATAAAGCAGCAGAGTTCCAAATCCGCTAATTATGATAAACAATAATCCAAGTCCGACCATTAAATGAAATGACACAAATGTCAGAGTATAAGGCGGCAATTCCTCCGGGGTATACTGGTCCATGCCTTTGACCTGGGTATCGATATTCCGAAAAGCCATCCAGTTCAGCAGGCCCGGCACACGAATATCGTAGATTAAATGAGGCGGATTTTCCACAGGGACGCCGAATATAACCAGAGGTTCTCTTTTTTGTGTTTTTTCAACCGACTCTATCACGGCAAATTTTGTCGGCTGAGTTGCGGCAACCTGCCTTGCGCTCCAGTCGCCAAACGGATATAGTTCCAGCACCGATGTGATAAATCCAACTACGATTGCCAGCTTAAGCGTTTTTCGGGCTATCTGAATTTCCCTGTTTTTCAAACAGAGATACGCACAGATACCTGCCATAAATAAAGCGCCTGAGATGATGACAGCGTCCATAGTGTGGAAGAATCTCGGCCAGATTGATTTTGTAAATATTACCTTGCTGAAATCATTGAGTATGATTTTGCCCTGGCTAATCAGAAAGCCGTCCGGCGTATTCATCCAGGAGTTTGCAACAAGAATCCAGAAAGCGGAAAATGTCGCGCCCAAGGTCACCATCAGAATGGAAAACCACAAAAGACCTTTGGGCAGTTTATTTCGTCCGAATATATAAATGCCGAGAAATACCGATTCGAGAAAGAATGAAAACATACCTTCTGCAGCTAATGGCGTACCAAAAACATCACCGGCAAAATCAGAAAATGCCGCCCAGTTGGTTCCAAACTGAAACTCCATAACCAGGCCGGTAACCGCGCCGAACACGAATGTTATTATAAAAATTCTGCCAAAAAATCTGCCGGCTTTTTCCCATACCCGGTCTTTTGTTCGCCAGGCAATTGTTTCAACAGCGAATAACAGCCATATAATTCCAAGACTCAGAGTTACGAACAGAAAATGCACGCAGATAGTCACTGCAAATTGCCATCTTGATAATAAAACAGCATCGGTCATAAACCAAACTCCATATCAGGTGCCGGAAAATCGTTTAATATACTTTTTATAGTTTCCTGCAGTGTTGTATCGCATAAACCGCTCAAAATAATCCCGACAGGTAATCTTTGCCGAATGAGAGCATACCGCCGTAATGTCCCGTAGCTGAAATAAATGCACCAACAAGCACAATCAAAACATAATAAATTCCCAGCCAGCCCTTCTGTAAATTATTTTGACGATAAATTCTGACAATCGCGGCCAGTATAATCAATGTAAGCGAAGTAACCGCAAGCGCCCTGTGCGTATGTGCCATAGAAAGATAATCCCCCGATAAGCCCGCCTGTATACTATCAAGCAGTTCATCGCCTGTAAATGCGGTTGGAATTACCGCGATAGCCGCCAGCACAAGACAATACATTCCGGCAATCCTGAAAGATTCTTTTCGGGTTATAATCCAAATAATGTCGGTCAGTAAAGCAGAAAGTGCAAGCGCGATTGGGAAATGTACGATAACAACATGTAATTTACCAATGTCCATAACAATCTCCTTTAAATTCAGGAAAAAGAGGCAGCAACTTTTTGAACTATCTGAATAAATACGGCAGGATATACACCAATCCATATCAGTGCTATGGTTAGAATCGCCAGAGTCAGGATGCTAATGGGAGAAATTTTATATTCACTCGTTATTGGAAGTGCAGCAGTATTCGATTTACTGAACAACGCCACAACTATTCTCAGATAGTAAAATAATCCTATAACGCTGTTTATAACCAGAATGATTAAAAGAATCCAAAGCTTCGCACTCGCTCCGGCAGCAACAATATAAAACTTTGCGATAAAACCGGCGGTTAATGGAATGCCTGCAAGCGACAGTATTGCCAGGGCCATAATAGAGGAAATGCAGGGATGCCGGCCGGACAAGCCCCTGTAATCATCAATACTATCGAAGTCGCTTTCATTACCCGACAAAATTGTGATAACACCAAAAGCAATCAAGGTGGTGATGAAATATGCCACAAGATAAAAGCAAGCCGCTGCGATTCCAACCGAACCTCCGGCCATCAGTGTTACGAGCAGATACCCGAAATGAGCTATCGAGGAATAAGCAAGAATGCGTTTGACGTTATTTTGTAATAAAGCTGTGATGTTGCCGAAAAACATCGAAGCCGTCGCTATGGCGGCAAAGATATAAAATAATGAAGCATTATTTAAAATTTCTATCGTTGAAAAATATCGCATAACAACGGCAAATACAGCACCTTTGGAAATCGTAGCTAAAAAGGCGGTAACCGGCGCAGGAGAACCTTGAAATACATCGGGCGCCCAAAAATGAAAAGGCACAAGAGCCAACTTGAAACAGACCCCTGCGAGAACCAAACCTATTCCGGTAAGGAAAAGTGGTTTGCTCATTATGCCGCCTGTTTGTGCTATATGTGCCAGTTCTGAAAATTTCATTGTGCCGGAGCCGCCGTAAATCAAAGCGGTTCCAAACAACAGAAAAGCCATCGATACTGCCGTAGGGATAAAGTATTTCAACCCCGCTTCGATATTTAACCTTAACCCTGAATACGCAATCAGAATATACAAAGACAAGCTGAGTAATTCGATGCCAACGAAAAACGCGGCAAAATGAGTGCTGGTAACCAATACTGTCGAACCCAGTGCGGCCGTCAGCAGAAAGATATAATATTCTTCTTTAATACCACCTTTCTGTTTCTTATAGCCATAAGAGAAGATGGCTATTACCATCACAGTTATAAAAATCAAAGCAATATAAAAGCTCGCGAAACTATCCATAACAAGAATATCCGTAATATGGTATGGCTGTCTGGAAATACACCAATACAGCGCGGCGATTGAAACAACCAGCGAAACCAGTGTCGCTATGAATGTCAGGAGATGAATGCGCAATATGGTTATCATCAGCATTATTATAATGATAGCTGCGCTTATAGTGACCAGCGGCAAAATTGCAAACACGTCACCTGTCGTCATTTTTTATCCCAGGTTCCAGAAACAATTTATTGTTTTCTTCGTCAATGGTCTTAATTTTTTCAGTTGATTTAACAGTCGATTGAATCCTGTTCAATGCGGTTTTAGCTGTGTTGATAACGGTCTGAGGGAAAATTCCAATCCATATAATTCCAACCATCATAATACCTAAATTTATCATTTCGAACGCACGCAGGTCGGGCACTTTCCAGGGATGTTCCAAAGGTCCCTGGAAAACCCTATAAATAATCCAGAGGGAATAGACCGCAGAGAAAATAAATCCTAACGCCGCTATCGCGGCAACCCATGGATAAACTTTAAATGTTCCGGCAAGAACAAGAAATTCACCGATGAAATTCGCAAGTCCCGGCAATCCCAGAGATGCCAACGCAAAAAACATTGTTACTCCGCCCATCCGGGGCAAGGTCTGCCACAGTCCGCCCATAACAGTCATGTCCCGCGTATGTATTCGCTGCTGCAACGCCCCGATGATAATAAACAACGCTCCGGTGCTCAAACCGTGAGCAAGCGTAATGATAACCGCACCTTGTAACGCCGTTTCATTTCCGGCAAAAATCCCCAGCAGGACAAATCCAAGGTGACTGATACTGGTATATGCGACAAGACGTTTCAAGTCTTTCTGAGCAAACGCAGCTAAAGCACCATAAAATATTCCTATAATTGCCAGCACAAATGCTGCTGGCGCCAGCATTTTCGCCGCTGCTGAAAACAGCGGAAGAATAAATCGAATAATTCCATAAGCTCCGGTCTTTAATAACAGGCCCGCAAGAATAACGCTGCCGGCAGTGGGAGCTTCCGTATGAGCATCCGGAAGCCATACATGCAAAGGCACAACAGGCAGCTTAACTGCAAAAGCTATGAAGAAGCCGAGCATAATAATAAAAGCACCCGCACAGGGTGTTTTTATCAGTTCGGAATAATCAAAAGTAAAATTACCGGTAGAATGACCATGGATAAAATATAATGCGATAATTGAAACAAGCATAAGTAAGCCGCCGGCCTGCGTAAAGATAAAAAATTTAACAGCAGCGTATATTTTATTCTCGTGTCCCCAAATGCTGATTATAAAAAACATCGGGACGAGCATCAGTTCCCAGAAAAAATAGAACAGAAAAAGGTCCAGCGATGTAAAAACTCCCATTATCCCGGTTATTGCCGCCAGTAAAGTAAAATGAAAAGCGCCTACACGCTGCTTGACCTCATTCCACGAAGCAACTATAGATGTAATGCCCAATAGAATTGTCAGCGCCATAAGAAGCAGGCTCAGGCCGTCCATCGCAAGATGAAAACTGATACCAAACGGCGTTATCCACGATATTTGCACCTGGGCTATCCAGGTATTCTCAGATGTCAGCAGTTGGCTGTAATGATTTACCCAGAGAAAGACCAATAAAACCGCATCAATTATGAGTCCTGCAAGCGATATCAAGCGACAGGCGGTAACACTCAAGCGGCTGACAAGCCATGAGAGCAAACCCGATACAAATGTAATAATGAGCAGATATGCAAGCATCATAAGAAAATAATAATCCCTATTATAATTATAGAGCCTATCACAATACAGGTGACATACCAGCGAAGCCTGCCGTTAACCATCATTGAAAACAGGCGGTTAACATATTCGAAAACATTCATTAGACCGTCATAGATTCGGTCGATAAAGTCTCTTCTGTTTATTCGCGCGATGTAGATATATGGCCTTACAAAAATCTTATCGTAAAGCCATTCAAATGCCCAGCCCATCCGCAACAAGCTGTGAAGATTTGCTGCAATAAATGTTCGCGAAAATGCTTCCACTGCCCTACTCGGGTGACAATAGATTACATAGGCCAGGCCCATCGCAGCCAAAGATACAGCGGCATAGAATATCTGCATCAACCATTCCCGTCCTTCAAGTGAATTCCTGACGGCGACCTGCGGCAAAGCAGTATAAAGAAAACCATAGATATTTTTCACACCAAAAAGACTGCTCAGCAATTCTGGTATTCCGGATATTGCCGCAAGAAAAGCCAGTATGGTCAGGGGAACTATCATAATCAGAGATGATTTTCCCCCCGGCTTTACCTTCACCTGACCGAAAAAAACTACGAATAACAGCCTGAAAGTGTATGCCGCTGTTACAAATGCTCCAACAGCACCTGCCGCCCAAAGCGACTTTGAGCCATACCCGCAAGACCAGACACTATTAAGTATTACATCTTTACTGTTATAAGTTATAGAAAAAGGAGGTATGGCCGCCAGTACAAGTGCTGCCAGAACAAACGCCCTGAAAGTATTTGGAAACACTTTTCGAAGTCCGCCCATTTTGAAAATATCGTGTTCTCCATCAAGGCCCATAATCAGCACGCCGGCACAGAGGAACAGCGCAGACTTAAACAACGCGTGTACCATAAAATGATAAATCGCCGCCGACCACGCCCCGACACCGAGAGCCAGAAACATATAACCTATCTGGCTCATAGTTGAATAAGCGAGTATCCGTTTAATATCAGTTTGAACAAAAGCGCTGAATGCCGCCAGCAGCAAAGTCGCCGCCCCGATAACCGCGACAATATGCATCACCTCTGGGGCCATCATAAATATTGCGTGCGTCCTGGCAATAAGATACACACCTGCGGTAACCATTGTTGCCGCATGAATAAGAGCGCTGACCGGCGTGGGACCCGCCATCGCGTCGGGAAGCCAGGTTTGCAAAGGAAGCTGGGCGGATTTGCCGACCGCACCGCCTAAAAGAAGAAGTGCCGCCACACTGCAGAAAACCGAACCGCTCGCCAATCGCGATACACCTTCCATCACAGGCCCAATCCCAAGCGTGCCAAACTTTATCAAAAGCATAAACAGGCCGATTACCATCAGGGTATCGCCGATTCGCGTAACGATAAACGCTTTTACCGCGGCATTGCAGTTTTCTTTTTCCTTATACCAGAAACCTATCAATAGGTAACTGCACAATCCAACGCCTTCCCAGCCCAGATAAAGCAGCAGAAGATTATCAGCAAGCACCAGGATAAGCATAGAAGCGACAAACAAATTCATATATGCAAAAAACCTGCTGTAACCTTCGTCTCTTGCCATAAACTCAACGGAATATAAATGAATCAGCAAAGCCACAAACGTCACGACCGCAATCATCACAACCGAAAGTGCGTCAAGGTAAAGTCCGAAGTCAACCTGGAAATCAGCGACCTTGAACCATGACCCCAATACTTGCGAATATGCCTTGCCCAAAGGCACAGAACCAACAAAAGCGATGCTAATAAGTATCGCAATGATGCAGGACAGCAAAACCGAACCAACACCAATCGCTGAAACAGCCTTTTTCGAAATCCTTGTCCCGGCCAAAGCCAGAATAACAAACCCTGCCAGAGGCAAAATCGGAACTAACCACAATAACTCAAGCATCTTTACCCTCGCATTTGATTCAGCATATTGGTGTCGAGTGTCTTGTATTTATGAAACATATTCAAAACCAGCCCAAGCCCCACCGCCATTTCCGCGGCAGCAATCGCAAGAATGAAAAAATACATAACCTGGCCGTCCGGTTCCTGCATCGCGGAACCGATAACGATAAATGCCAGTCCGCAGGCATTGAGCATTATCTCTATGGATAATAAAACAAATATGATATTTCGTCTTACGAGCACGCCTGTCAAACCCAGTGCAAACAGGATTCCTGCAAGAATCAGACCGGTTTGCATATTTATTTCTGCCATAGTTAATCTTCCAAATCTTCGCTTTTCACTGTATTACTTTTTCTGCTGAGATGATGAGCGCCCAAAAGCCCGACAAGAAGTACCATCGAAACCAGTTCCACTACCAATAAATAATGCCCAAACAGTTCAAGCCCCACCTGCTTTGGCTGTATTATCTGGTGCCCTGAAAACCTATGCCCCGGCAAGAGCAGGATATAAATAAATTCAGCAAGAAGAATTACAGCCAAAAAGCTTGGTAGAATCCACATTTTTGCGCCTGTCCATTGCTTCTCCTGCTCGATTGTTCGTTTCCCCGGGTTTATCATCATCACAACAAAAACAAAAAGCACCATAATCGCTCCGGCATTGATGATAACAACCAGGGCCGCCGCAAAAGGATCGCCAAGGACGAAGAATATCACTCCCGACGCAAGCAGAGACAAAATGAAATACAGCAATGCCCGCACAGGATTCATACTGGTTATAGTGATTAAAGTTGCAATAACTGCAATCACCGCTGATATGTAAAAAATTATGGTCATAGCCGAATTATTTTATTTAAGGCAAAAGGTCATGCATATCCACCGGCGGCTTTTCATTTTCGCCCTGTCCTTTATCCTTAACTTTGGTTAAGACACCGGCGATTTTGTAAAAGTTATATCCCGGATATTTCCCCTCGCCGCTGATAAGCAGGTCCTCTTTTTCATAAACCAAATCCTGACGCCTGTACTCGCACATTTCATAATCAGGCGTCAACTGTATCGCGTATGTGGGACACGCATCTTCGCATAAGCCGCAGAAAATGCATCGGGAAAAATTAATCCGGAAAAACTCAGGATACCTCCGTCCCTTCTCATCCTCTGTTGCCTGCAGCGCAATGCAATCAACAGGACATACCGCCGAACACAAATGGCAGGCCACGCATCTTTCCTGCCCATCCGGGTCGCGCGAGAGAATTATTCTGCCCCTCCAGCGGGCCGGCATTCGCGGCTTTTCATCAGGATACTGAATCGTATCGGGCTTACTGAACAAATGCCTTAATATATTCAACATCGCCAGCAGAATGCTAATCATAACTTTTCCTTCTATTGCTGCAACAGCAGAACACCGCCGGTCACGATAATGTTTATCAACGAAAGCGGCAGCATTACTTTCCAGCCTAATGACATAAGCTGGTCATAACGCGGCCTTGGAAGCGACGCCCTCAGCAATACAAATATGCTGATGAACGCGAACATCTTTATTAAAAACCAGACAACAGGCGGCAAAACCGGCCCCAGCCCTCCCCCGAAGAAAAATATGGTAATCAGCGACGAGATAAGCATAATGCTTATATATTCACCCACAAAGAACATTCCGAATTTCATCCCGGAATATTCACTATGATAGCCCGCCACCAGCTCGTTCTCTGCTTCAGGCAGGTCAAAAGGCAAACGATGGGTTTCTGCAATGCCGGCAATAAAAAATATCACAAAACCGAAAAATTGCGGAACGCAAAACCACAAACCTTTTTGGGCATTTACTATATCTGAAATATTGAAAGACCCGGCAAGAAGCACAACCCCCATCAGCGAAAGTCCCATGAAAACTTCATAGCTGAGCATTTGTGCCGCACCGCGCAATCCCCCTACTAATGAATATTTGCTGTTCGAAGACCACCCTGCCAGTATAACGCTATAGACTCCCAGCGATGACATCGCCAAAAAGAAAAGAAACCCTATGCCCAGGTCAACCACCGTAAGGCTCGGCGCAAAAGTCACGATTGCAAACGACATCAAGGTGGTCATCATTATTATTGCTGGAGCGATTAAGAATATCGGCTTGTCTGCAAAAGGAGGAATCCAATCCTCCTTGGTAAAAATTTTTATCATATCCGCCACAACCTGCAGCAGACCGAAAGGCCCGACCCGGTTCGGCCCATATCTGTTTTGAAGAAAAGCCAGCAGTCTCCGTTCAAACCATATCAGCCCCGCCGAAATCAACAGGACTCCAACCAAAATACCAACCGTGATGATTAGTTTTATTATAATATAAAGCATTATTTATTTTCCCGCTTTAATAATTTTCGCCAGACCGGCACACCGTCCCATTGCAAACCATCCAATCCCATAGGAACCAAAGCCATTCCCTTCGGCACAGATGAATCGACCTTTATCGGCAGATAATAAGATACATTTGAAAATACGATTTCCAATTTTCTATCACTGTTGACTTTTAGATTGCCCGCATCCTGCGGATTTACCGCGATAAATGGTTTTGGCGACAATTCGGCAATCGACGGCGAAAGCGAACTTAATTTCTCACTGCCAAAGATATGATATGAAGGCACAATCAGCAATTGACCATCTTGAATTTTGAACGCCTCCGGAATTTCAGTAAAATATTTTTTCTCAAAATCCCCCGAAGGCTCCAGCAATCGCCTGCCGTCATCGCCTCCTCGAATAGGCCCGCCCACTTCTTTTTGATATTTATTTACAGACTGGACCGAATTCCAGTAAGGCGCCCAGTAATGAGAAATCAAAAAGGCCGGCGGCCGTCCCGGGAAACCCTCCATCGAAAATGATAATGGCGAGTCTTCATCAAAAGGCGGTTGAGGCTCATTGACATCGACATCAGCATAAACGGCTGTTCGCCCGCTGTAACTTTGCGTCTGCCGCGGTATCTTCTGCCCGGCAACTCTAAAATCTGAAGGCTTGGCGACATCTGATATCGCTTTGAAAATCTCATGATTATTTGCAATGTCTTTTATGATTCCATCAAGATTATGCCATTTTTCTGCTTTTTCCAATCCGCAGGACAAAATAATATCACGAATCCATTTCCAGCTTTCACGAATATCTTCAGTCGGCAGCAAGACCCTGAAAAAACGCTGAGCCCTTGCTTCGTTATTGACAAATGTTCCGCTTGACTCGGCGAACGTTGCTGCGGGAAGAACAATATGGGCTTTATCGACAGTTTTGTTTTGTATTGAATCAATCACTATTACATTATCAACGCCATTCAGAATTTTTTCTGCCGTCTCATCGCCAATATGCCGATAGATGTCATTTTCAAGAATAATAATTGTATCGACGTCTCCTTTTGCCGCAGCTTCTATCGCTCCATCAATAGACTTGCTTCCAAGAAGTTCTAAACCAATACTGTTGCACGAGGGCACAGTAAAACAAATTCTTGTATTAGTATTATTGACACAAAGAGCCTGGACAATATTAGCAGCAGCCTTGATAATCGCCCTGCTGCCCAACGAAGTGCCTGCAATGACAAGAGGTCTTTCGGAATTTTTCAGAGCATCTGCAATCCTGCCGGCCAGCAAATTCAGTTTCTCAGACAAATCGCCAACGGCAGGAGCCTGATTATTAAGTTTATGAGCGACGGCGAATCCTAACCTGGCCAAATCAACAGGCGCTGAGCGGTAAATTTCAGCAGCAGCGTCATCCAGACCGCTGCTTTGAGTTGCGGCGATATACAAAGGTCCCTTTTCCTGCTGTAAAACCTCTCTGACCGCCGCATCGTTCCAGGGTTCAATGCCAAGCTCCTTGATTATTTTAAGTGGTTTTTGAAGAATTGATTGGCGTAAAGCCAGTCCCAGCATCGGGGCAGCATTTAACACATCTTCACCGAGAACCAGCACAGCATCCGCCATGCCGACTTCATTTAATGTCGCCGCTTTGGCCCGGCCGTTGCGAAGAATTGCGCCAATTTCTGACACCATACTATTTTCAGCAGCCGAAGCTCCCGCATAAAAATTTTCCGCTCCGACCAGGGTTCGCAGCGCAAAATTAGATTCCAGCGATGCTCTGCCAGAACCGATTCCTATCACCCTGCCGCGCCGTATAATTTCAGCAATTTTGTCGATAACTGTTTTTTCGCAGGCAGGTTTCAATTCGCCTTTGCCGTTTCGCATCAATATCTTTCTAAGTCTTTTCGAACTGTTCACATATTCATAGCCGAAGCGGCCGCGGTCGCAATTGAAGTAACCGTTAACTTCGCTGTTAAAACGATTAAGTATTCTTCTCAATTTGCCGTATCTTTCAGAGCCGATAATATTACATCCCAAAGAGCAATGAGTGCAGACCGATGGCGCCGACTGCATATCCCATTTCCTCGTAAAATGTTTATATAAAGTTTTATCTGTAAAAACACCTGTCGGGCAAATCTCAATAAGGTTTCCGCTGAATTCACTTTTCAATAAGCCGTCACGATTTTTCCCGAAATACACCCTGTCATGCCAGCCGAACACATTCATATCTTTGCCGCCCGCGTAATCCAGATAGAATCGAACACACCGGTAGCACTGGATGCAGCGGTTCATTTCATGCCGAACAAAAGGCCCGAGATTCTGGTCCGCGTATGTTCGTTTTTTGAATCGATTTCTTCGATACGTATGCCCTGCCATAACTGTCATATCCTGCAAGTGACATTCGCCGCCTTCATCGCATACAGGACAATCATGAGGATGATTCAGCATAAGCCACTCAATCACGCTTTTACGGAACTTAACCGCCTCAGGGTCGTCAATAGATATTCGCACCCCGTCCGAAGCCGGCGTCATACAGGACATAACGATTTTGCCCTTTGTGTCATTCTCATCCTTAAATTGCTTTACCGCGCACATTCTGCATGCGCCAACAGAATTAAGTGCAGGATGCCAGCAGAAATACGGGATATCAAATCCCAGCGACAAACACGCGTGCAGCAGATTCTGTCCCGCTTTGACTTCATAAGGTTTATTGTCAATATATATCGTGGGCACTTATTTTCTCCAGGGACATCGATGTTGTGAAATGTGTTTTTCGAAATCTTCTCTGAAATATTTAAGGCCGCTTGCCAGCGGTTCCATAGCGCCGGGCGCCAGTGCACAAAACGTATGCCCCATTCCAAGCAATTTCGTCTGCTCCAAAAGAAAATCCAAATTTTCAGGTTTGCCTTCTCCATTCTCGATTGCCTCAAGTGTCTCTGCAATCCAGGGAAGCCCTTCCCGGCATGGTGTGCACCAGCCGCATGACTCGCGAGCGAAAAACTTTTCCATATTGCAAACCATCCCGACCGGGCAGACCTTATCATCCATTACTATAATGGTTCCTGTGCCGAGTCTGCTGCCGGCTTTTTGAACATTTGTATAATCCATCTTCACATCAAAGTGCTCTTTCAGCAAAAAGCTTGTGGATGCCCCGCCGGGAATCAACCCCCGAAATTCATATCCATCTGCCATTCCGCCGGCATAATTTAAAATAATCTCACCTAACGGCGTGCCCATCGGAAGCTCCCATAGCCCGGGATTTTTCACTCTCCCGCTTACGCCAAACAGCTTAGTCCCGCCATCATCGGTAAGACTTAATTTCTTAAACCATTCGGGTCCGTTCTTGACAATATGAACTACATTGGCAAGTGTCTCGACATTATTCACGACAGTGGGTTTACCCCACAGGCCGCAGATCTGAGGATACGGAGGTTTTGTCCTCGGCATTGCTCTTTTGCCTTCAAGTGCGTTCAGCAATCCATTCTCCTCGCCGCACATATATCTGCCGGCGCTGATATGCAGGTACATCTCAAGATTATAATTAGAGCCGAGAATATTTTTCCCAAGATATTTTTTTTCATAAGCCTCGGCAATTGCCTTTTCCAGCCTGGCCGCTGCATTTTTGTACGCCCACCGCAGAAAAATATATGCCGTCTCTGCTTCTATCGCGTAGGAACTGATTATAGCGCTTTCTACTACAAGGTTTGGGTCGCCTTCGAGCAGCAGCCGGTCTTTAAATGTGCCCGGCTCCATCTCGTCGGCATTGACAACCATATACTTTGGCCTTCGCGCGTCTTTACCCATAGGCACAAAATTCCATTTCAGACCCGTAGAAAAACCCGCTCCCCCGCGGCCTTTAAGATTCGAATCCTTAACCATTTTTTGAATCTCAACAGGCGGCATACCAAGTGCCTTTCGCAGTGCCTGATAACCGCCGGCCTTTTCGTATTCCCCGATTCCCATCGGCTCGCCGCCGGCTCGTATATTTTGTGTCAATGGTTTTTCCATGTCTTTATTTGTATCCATCGAGAATGCTGTCGATTTTCGCAGTATCTAAATTCACATAAAGCGTATCATCTATCATCATCGCCGGCGCCTTATCGCAGGCGCCCAGGCACGCAATCGGCAGCAGCGTAAAAAGTCCGTCGGTTGTTGTTTGGCCGAAAGTGATACCCAATCGCCCTGTAAGATGTGAATACAGATTTTCATATCCCGTAATCCAGCACGAAACACTGTCGCAAATCAGGATAATATGTTTACCGACAGGTTTTCTGAAAATCAGGCTGTAAAAGGTACTAATGCTGTCGAGTTCATCTTCGGTCATATCGAGAAATCCGGCAATGTCCTTCAAAGCCTCATCAGAAACCCATCTCCGATGTTTTTGAACAATCTTAAGGGCCTCGGACGCCGCTGCTCGTCTTTGAGGAACTTTTTGTATCTCTATTTCTATTTCTTTTTTTTCCTGTTCCGTGAGCAAGCAATTCACCTGTCAACATCGGCAAGAACAAAATCGATGCTTCCCAAAAGAGATATTAAATCAGGAATCATTTCTCCTCTCGTTATCATTGGCACCATTTGTATATGTGGAAACGACGGTGTGCGAATCCGTGTCCTGTAGGACATCGGCCCGCCGTCGCTGATAAGATAATAACCGTTGTTTCCCTTTGTCGCCTCGATGCCGAAGAATGCCTCGCCCGCGGGCATCGGCGGCCCCCATGTAACGTTCAAAAAATGTGTTATTAACGTTTCGATATCATACATTGTTTTTTCTTTTATGGGCGGAGTTGTCAGATAATGTTCGGATTTATATGGCCCTGCCGGCATATTATCCAGGCATTGCCGGACAATCCTCAGGCTCTGCCGCATTTCCTCGACGCGAACTACTGACCGGTCGTAGCAGTCGCCGTGTATAGCAGTCGGTATATCAAATTCGAATTGTTCATAACCGCAGTAAGGCATCTTTTTACGGAAATCCCATTCAAAACCGCACGCGCGAAGCCCCGGGCCTGTCACTCCCCATTCTATCGCCTCGTCAAGAGTATATGCTCCGACGGATTTTGTCCTCGCCTTGAAGATACGGTTCTTCATCACGAGTGTATCATAGCTTCGCAATCGCCCCGGCATATAATCCAGAAATTCTCTAACCATCTTTTCCCAGCCCTGCGGAAGGTCCTGCGCTACTCCTCCGATGCGAAACCAGTTCGGATGCATTCGGCCGCCGGTTATCGCCGAGACAATATCAAAGATGCGCTCACGGTCGGAGAACATATAAAAGATTGGCGACATCGCTCCGAGGTCCAGTGCAAATGTTCCATACCAGACTAAGTGCGAAGCGATTCGGAAAAGCTCGGCCAGCATAACGCGTATCACTTTCGCCCTGTCCGGCACATCGATTCCCGCCAGCTTTTCGACAGCCATCAAATAAGCCAAATTATTCATCACACCGCCGAGATAATCGATTCGGTCTGTGTAAGGTATATAAGTGTGCCACGTCTGGCGCTCGGCCATTTTTTCCGCCCCGCGATGATGATAGCCGATATCAACCGCGGCATCGACAATTTCTTCATCGTCAAGCTGGAGTATAATCCGAAGCAAACCGTGCGTGCCCGGATGTTGAGGACCAATATTCAGAAACAGGTAATCCGTATCGCTGCCGTGCCGTTTCATTCCCCATTCCTCAGGATTGAACTGCAGCTTTTGGTCTTCCTCAATTTCCCTTTCTTCAGGAAACGAAAATGGCTCCATTTCGGTAGCACGGGCAGGGTGTTCTTTCCTGAGAGGATGCCCCTGCCACCACGACGGCATAAGAATCCGCCCAGGATGCGGATGTCCTTCGACATTAATGCCGAACATATCCCATATCTCCCGCTCATACCAGTCAGCGTTTGCCCATATACGCGAAATCGTCGGCACGGAAGGATGTTCGCCTTTCAATGCCGTCTTGATTCTGATATATTCATTCCTGTCAAATGAAAGCAAATGATATACCACCGTAAAATCACTGTCCGGCTGCCCCTGGCGATTTTCCCTCGTCCGTTCATCAATCGCCGTCAGGTCATACAGCATCCGATAAGGCTGCCCGACATCCGCTTTCAAAAAACGCATGCATTTGCATATATCATCGCGCGTTATCCAGACAGTTGGAACGTCATCGCTGGTTTTCTGTTCAATGATTCGCTCTGCCCCGAATTTGTTTTTCAATTGTTCAATTATATTGGATTGATTATTCATTTAATTTTTAAATAAATTTCAGATGCCGTCCGGTGAACGTAAATCTTTAATTTTTTGATTCTCTAATCTTTTCAATTCTCTTTGGCAAGGCTGTTCGATTCGCTGCACACTTTGCGGACCAACGACCCAACTTAACGGTCTTTTCTCCGACCCGACCGCCTTCTGAAGCAATAACAATCCCTCCATAAACGCTTCCGGTCTTGGCGGACAGCCCGGCACATAAACATCCACGTCCAGAAATTTATCGACCCCTTGAGCGACGCTATAAATATCATACATCCCGCCCGAATTGGCACAGGAGCCCATTGATATGACCCAGCGGGGCTCCATCATCTGCTGATGAAGCCGCTTTATCACCGGCACCATTTTCAAAAACACCGTCCCTGCTATAACCATTACATCCGCTTCCCGCGGCGTTCCGCGAAGCACTTCGGCGCCGAATCTTGCGATATCAAATCGGCTCGTCAGGCTGGTCGCCATTTCAACGTAACAGCAGGAAAGCCCGAAATTAAAAGGCCACATCGAATTCTTGCGCGACCACGCTATAAGCGTCTGAAGTCGTGAAAACCAGATGCTTTCACCTATCGCTTTTTCAAGAGAAAAATTCTTCATCCCGTTAGACCTCCATTATTTTGTAGAAATTGCATAAAAATACATCTGTCTTTTTGTTTACTAAAAATATGTATAAAACCAAAATAGGTCTAACGGGATTCATTTACGTTTACTCCAGTCCAAAGCTCCCATTCTCCACAGATAAATAAAAGTAAATATAATCACGGCAATGAAAATGATTATTGCGATATACCCCGTCCAGCCCAGTTCCTTAAAAGCGATGGCCCAGGCAAAAATAAATATCGATTCCACATCGAATATCACAAAAAACAACGCAACCTGGTAAAACTTAACCGAAAACCTTATGCCGGTAGAGCCGGTAGGTTTAACGCCTGCTTCATAAGGCTCCGAGGTTGTCCTTTCACGATGCCGTTCGCCGAGGAAAAAAGAAATCACAAGCATTCCCGTAACAACGGCACCGGCCAGAACAAAATAAACAGCTAAAGGCCAATACATTTTATTGCTATATCTTTTCTAAATATCTTTAGACTCCGTCCCCGTCGGTTAAAGCTAAATTGCCACTATAACTCCCACTTTCTTGCTGACAAATACTTTTTTAATAATCGCAGAGATTATTTATCTAAAGCTTTCTCCAATACTTATGTGCTTTCAGGCTAAAAGGTTAAACTCGGTATGAAAATAGGGGATTTACCTGTTTTATGTTAGGAAAATACCCGTTGAAATCTTATTTTTAAAAAGGCACTATTGTTTATTCTTAATTGGTTGTTACATTGACTTTTATAGGCATAAATACGGAAAGAGAGGTTCTCATATATGGCTGATAATACCGCGTTGGAAAATCTCGACAAAATTTATATCACCGGCCTGCTCCTGCGATGTATCATCGGAATCAACGACTGGGAACGCACCCAGCAGCAGGACGTTCTCATCAATATCACCCTCTACACCGACTTGACTCGTCCCTCCGAAACCGACCGTATTGAAGATACTATCGACTATAAAGAAATAAAAAAGCAGGTAATCGCAATGGTGGAAAACTCAAGCTTTTCTCTCGTCGAGCGGTTGGCGGGCAGTATCGCACAAATCTGCCTTGCCCATATCCCCGTCAAAGCAGTGCGGGTAAGAGTCGATAAACCTGGCGCTCTGCGATTTGCGAAAAGTGTTGGGATTGAAATCTTCAGGATGCGCACCAATGCCTGAACCGCAGGTTAACATTTTCGTGGCCGTCGGGTCAAACATCGAACCGCAGGACAACATCCCTCGCGCCCTGCTTGCCCTCAAAACACGTCAGCCTGTTATCGCGGTCTCAAATTTCTACAAAACAGCCGCCGTCGACCGGCCCGGACAGCCCGATTTTCTTAACGGTGTCGTCAAAATCCAAACTGTCCTTACTCCTCGCCGGTTAAAATTTGACGTATTGCGCGACATCGAAAATCAGCTCGGCCGTGTCCGTTCCTCGGACAAATATGCTCCCCGAATTATTGACCTCGATATGATTCTGTATGGTTCGCTGGTAATTGACGAGCCCGGCATTAGCATCCCCGACCCGACTATCCGCCTTTACTCTTTCGTCGCTGTCCCGCTTCTGGAATTGGCTCCCGAACTTATATTGCCGGATACTCATACGCCTCTCGCCGGCGAGCCCGTCGCAAAACTCAAAGCCGGCCTGCACCCCCAGCCCGAATTTACCGACCGCCTCCGGCACTTCATTTGCTCATAACACCCGTGCCCGCCAGCGCATTAATCTTGGCGGCAAGTATAAAATCATTTTTGGAAAGCCCTTTGATTTTATGCGTCGAAAGCTCTATTCGCACCTTACTGTAATAGATGTGGATGTCCGGGTGATGCCCTTCTTCTTCAGCCGCTTCTGCCACCCTGTTAACAAACCTCATCGCTTCTTTAAAATCCTTGAATTGAAACACCCTTTCAATGACATTGCCTTCAAGTGTCCACTCTCGAATCTCCTGCTGCAGAATCTTCGCTTCCTCGTATGAAAGTGGCGGCATTCCGCCGCGGCAAGGTTCGCATTTCTGTTCTTGCAGTTTCATAACTGTCCTTTCACATTTTTCCTGAAACTATTTTATGGCCCCTTGCAGTTCTGCCGCTGTCAGCCGCCTGTTGCTCTTTATGAGTTCGCGGGCCGTATCGACCTTATTCCATACGTTGCACATCATTGCTCCGCGTATTTTCCCTTCCTCAAGATAATATACCACGCCCGTATCATTCTCTTTCTGCCATTCGGTAACTGTTTCGAGTTTGGAGCTTATCATACCGACAGCCTCATAGCCGAAATCGAACAGGTCGGAGAAAAAGTATGGCATATACGTATATGCGGTATGTGCGCCCGCCATATTCATTCCCGCTCGTTTCCCCGCATTTATCGCGTTGTCCCAATGTTCGACTCGCATATTTTTGCCGAAAACCTCGTATGGAAAATAGGCATTGTCTCCCGCTGCGTAAACATCCGGCGACGAACTTTGCAGATATTCATTGACCACGACCCCATTCTCAACCGCCAGCCCCGCTGATTTTGCAAGTTGAACTTCAGGCTCAATGCCGATACCTGCAATGATGACTTCTGATGTAATTTCTTTGCCGTTTCTTGTGCGTGTCATCAGATTCTTGCCTCGCCTGGCAATGGAAACTGGCATATCTTCTGTAAAAATTTTAATCCCGCGGCGGACATAATCATTTTGAATCGCATTTCCCAGCGCCTTTGGAAAAATGCGTTCCGCCAGGTACGCTTCCTTCACAAGCATTATCACGTCAGCCTTATTGATATTCAGCGCAGCGCCTATTTCCGAGCCGATGAAACCTCCGCCGATAACTAATGCCTTTGTCCCGCTGCTGACCTTCGATTTCAGCCGGAGAAAATCATCGAGATAACGATAGTAATAGATTTCCTCAAGCCTGTCCCCTTCAATATTGAGTCTTCGCGGAGCGCCGCCCGTTGCCAGCACCAGTTTTTCATACTGATAATTGCTGCCGTCTTTGAACGTAATTGTCTTGTTCGCCGCATCGAGTTTCACCGCCGTGGCATCGAGCTTAACTTCAATATGGTTATCTATAAACCATTGCTTCTCATGAACAAATATCTCCTCGACCTTCTTTTTCCCGAACCACAGTTTCTTCGTCAGCGGCGGCCGGTCGTATGGCAGATATTTCTCGTTGCCTGTCAGCAGGAGTGAACCTGCCGCATCCTTTGTCCTGATTCCTTCGACAGCACCGCAGCCCGCAAGTCCCGCCCCGACTACAATGTACTTGAATGTTTTCTGTGCCATATTGGCTCCTCATACAGAATTCAAAAATGGTTTTATCTGTTCAGCTTTGTGTTATTTATAACAAAATGGATTTTGAAAACCTACAGGGAAAATCCCTGATATGCATTAGTAAAAACCCTAAGAATGACTAACACCTATGCCATGACTATAAGTCCTGCATTGACAAGTAGTTGCCTGATGTTGGTGATTTTGCGACAACTCCAAGATTCTTTCTTACTCCCCCCTGCTTGTCCCGCACCTATTTGCTATTCAATTACTTCTATTATCGCTACGATATAATGAATTGGTGCGGGGTTCGACTCTCTATTCTCTCCGCCTTGCGGCCGTCTATCTCATCGGGGTAATCCCAAAATTAATCATATATCCTGCCTATTCAGATTATGAAATCTCAAATTCTCACCTTTCACACTTTTCCTACTTCTTATCCACATCCGCCATTTATCTATTCCGGCCTGTCCTTTGCCATTTGCATTCTCTTATTATTGGCCAGATGCCGAAGTCAAAATATATTGAACGCCCTACTACAATTTAATGTTTTGTTCTTCATGTACCATGCCAGATTGCACAGATCTGAGTTTCCTTTTACGCAATTATCATATATGTTTTCCCATGTCAGATGCACAAATCTTTTCTTGTGTTTGTGTTCTGGCTTTAAGATAGAGTAGACACTTCGCATTACTGGCATGCTTTCAGGCTTGCCTCTTTTTATATTGATATTGTGTTGACCTCTAAGATTTGCTACATACCACTCACTTGCTCCCTCTAATTTTGCCATAGAGGCAGCAAATACTATATTCCTGAAAAGCTGTTCATAAAGCAACCTCGGCCGTTTGCTCTCAAAATCGAATATTTCATTCCTATTTATAAATTCATTTTTGTTACAATACCTCTCGATAAGATCTTCAATCCTTTTTGGTTTTTCTCCTTCTGCCACATCTTTGTCTATGGCTAAAGGATTTTTGCTCCCAAACTTGGCTTCAATGCAAATAACCACATTCTTTGGCACTATAAGCATAATGTCAGGTTCTGTCTTAAAACCTTTTATACCTTTTTCCAAATTCTTACGTACCTCTTCAAGAGGTTCATAAATGTTTGCTGAGTTATTGCCCAAATCGATTTTACTTCCCCACAGATATAATCCAACCTCGTCTTGGGGGCATCTGCCAGTAATCAACTTGACCACTTGTTTTAACGCAGTTTTATTCGTAAGTAATTCCGTAAAAACGTTATAGGATACTGCATCCTCGCTACTTTCATTACAGAGCCTTCCTGACTCCATTTTTTTGCTTTTACCGAAAAAACTCGAAATGTAGTAATCAGCATGAAACATTAAATTCCTCTTGGTGGCAATTATACGGTCTTCTTCGGAATCTCCGTTATAATATACAAAACCACTGCTGTGAATTGTCAAACCGTGTTCCGGACAGAAGGGTACTATAGATTTCTTGTTGAAGCGGACTTTGTCGATTTGTGAAGAACAGTTTTTGACAGGACATTTGCCTGCACTTGATCCTGTGGATAAAAGATCGTTACGAAAGAATGAAATGGTACAATTGGATTTTGCCATAAAGATATTTCCTTTTTTTGTTTTATTGGCCAGCCGCCGTGGGCGGTAGTTGTTTGTTCAACAAGTATACTGGGGACGTTTAACTATTTTTGATTTTCTGCTGTTGCTATTCCTCGTTGCTTGTCCGCCTCCGGCAGATTTACCCGCCGTTGCTTCTTCATTAAATTCAGGTCTCGGCCAATTGTCGGCTGATATCTGATAACCGATAACTGCGTTTCTGTCTTCACCAAAATTCTATCTCTCTTTTTCCCAAACTCACTTAAAAAAATCCGCCCTCGACGGGTCCCTCTATCTACTCTCACACCCTTCAAAACTTAATTGTGGAATTGTAGTGCTACATATATAGTATTACACTTTATTTATAATTATAACTTCTTTATTCGTATTATCTTATTGCATTGTTGGCTGTAAAACTTGCGCTATTTTTACGAAACGAAAAAATATCAAAAAAATCGAAAATCCGTGCAAATCCGTGAAATCCGTGATTAAAAAATCAAAAATAATCAAAAATTTTAAAAAATCCTATAAAAGCTTGTTATTAAAAGCCTTATAGCAGTTTTTTCGCGCCTTCGTAATTTCTGCAAAATATATATAAGATATTTTCCTAAAAGCGCTTATAACAATTTTCTCTCGATTTTCGCAGTCTCCATTTTCCCCCGCAAAAAATACCCAAAAAACGCTCCTAAGTCCTTTATTTCACCTTGTGAAACCCCCTAGTCTTGCTTTCACCTGAAAGCATAGGGGGTACGTTCCTATTTTTACAACGCAAATAAAGGACTTACATCTACTCTGCCTGTCCTGAACGGATTCTAAAAAACAAGGTCTCGGCCATTGGCCGAACTCCACAAATTTTCAATCTTAAATCTTCAATCTTAAATTAGATTAGCTTCCTTATGAGGCTCTTTAGTTTTTCTATTTCCTTATTATTTTCAAGATACGCTTTTTTCAATTTCTCGCGCAGTTCTTGTCCTCTGTCATATAACCTCTTTAGCTTCTTGGGTTTAGTGGTCTGAATTGTGTAAGCGGTCATTATTGGAAATGCTACAGTTACGTCTATGTATGCGGTTACGGTTTCATCGAGTTTTGTCGGGTCGATTTTTCCCCAGCTCGCCGCCTCACTTGGCGGCGCGCCGGAAAGTCCGCCTGTATCAGGTCTTGCGTCAGTTATGTTAATATCGTAATCCTGGCCCATTTCCGGTATCATAAGTACTTCCTGTATCTGTGGTTCCGTCTGCAGCATAAAGTTTTTCGGGCTTCCTCCGCCTATCAAAATCACTCCTGTTTTTCCATTTTCATATCTCTTTGCGTTCAGCACGATTGCTGTTGAATCGTTAACATCGATACTCGGATTTATCTTCAGTTTAAATAAGGTGTTAAGGCCTGCTGCCTCTGCCAGAAGTTCGATGCCTGCCACGTTCATTCCGATGGTTGAATCTCCCGGCGAAGACGTAAAAACCGGTATTCCGTTTCTATATGCCGCTGCGAGGATGCTTACTTGTCCGAGATTATTTTTCTGTTCGATGTCGTTAACTATTTTGCCCAGAAGGTGATAGAATTCTCGCGTTCCCATCTCTTTTTGAAATTCAGGTCTGACAAGTATCTCTCTAAGTCTCCTGTCTGTTTCCATCAGAACATCTTCGTAGTCGAACAGGATATCGTAAATTCTTGTAACTCCTTTAGCGCGAAGGTCTGCATCGTCAACATTATGGCTGCCCCTGAACATCGGCAGGTTAAATGCATAATGCAAGTCGTGGTACATATTTGCGCCTGTTGCGGTCATCCAATCGACGAATCCGTGGTTCATCAGCGGAATTATTGTGGAAGGTCCTAACCCCGCAGGAGTTAGCGCACCTGCAAGGCTAAGTCCCACTGTAACATCATCTTGCGAATATCTGTCTCTAAGCAGGTGGCAGGCGGCTCTAAGTCTCCCACCATTATAGGCATCCATATTATCTATTAGTTTTTCTATATTTGTGTCTTTGCCGATGGGCTTTGGGAGGATTCTTTTTCCCGACAGATATTTTTCTTTACCCGGGCACCCTGGTTTATTATGTTTCATATCTTTCTTTCCTAACATCAGTTATGAACCTGGTTACTGATAAAAAATGAATCAGTATTTTAGGATACCATAAGCTGTTAAACAATCAAAAACTCAGAGAGTTTTCATTTATAAACCGGATTGACAGGTAAACCGTATTAAGCAATAATGATTAACCTATTGGGAGGTAAGACTTTAATTGAAAATTCAGTGCCAATTATGTCCGAAACAATGCCAAATTTCGCCGGGGCAGAGCGGCGAATGTCGGGTGAGAATCAACGTTGACGGGACCTTACGCACAGTCGTGCATTCTTATCCCTGCACGATTCATATCGACCCGGTGGAGAAGAAACCATTTTTTCATTTTCTGCCCGGCACTCAAACCCTTTCATTAGCAACTGTTGGCTGTAATCTTCATTGCCTGAATTGCCAGAACTGGGAAATCTCACAAGCCAATCCGGAAGACAGCACGGCAGCTTTCTGCCCGCCGGAAAAACTTGTCGAGCTTGCCAAGACCAATCAGTGCACATCTTTAGCTTACACTTATACCGACCCTGTTATTTATTATGAATACACCTTAGACAGCTCGAAACTGGCAAGGAATTCCGGTATTCGCAATATCCTCGTTACCGCAGGATACATAAATAAAGAACCCTGGAAAGAGCTTCTCCAATATACAGATGCGGC
>Ga0315286_10000214_pt1 | contig 45083 bp, 32 predicted proteins | sample YL17G10_0_MG_FD_205038 | JGI IMG/M metagenome (GOLD analysis project Ga0315286, IMG submission 205038) | Sediment microbial communities from Yellowstone Lake, YNP, Wyoming, USA - YL17G10_0 | ecosystem: Environmental > Aquatic > Freshwater > Lake > Sediment | place: USA: Wyoming | collected...
CGCGGAAGGCCTGGGAGGTGGACATGAAGATGGGCTCGATGATCGAGCCCTGGTAGTCCTCGATCGCGTCCTGGACGGAGTAGAGCCCGTGCACCGCGATGGTGTCGAAGCGCCACTTCTTCACGACGTCGCGGATGTACCCGGCGCGCCGGGCGAGGTACTCGTTGTTGCGGTCGATGTAGCGCTGCATCCCAGGCGTGATCTCTACATCTCGGTCGGCCATGGAGCACCTCCGGCGACGGTTCTTGGAGTGAACGCGAGAGCGTGTAAGATACCTCAGTCGGTCCGGTGCGACGAAGCGATCCCCCGGCCGGCGTGGCGAGGCCCGTCCCGCGGAGAGCCGCAGAGATGACCAGCGAACCGATCCTCTTCACCAGCACCAACCGGAGCGTGCCGCCGACCGACCTGCGCGCCGCGCTGCTGCAGGGGCAGGCGGCCGACCGGGGCCTGTTCATGCCCGTGACGGTCCCGCCGCTGAGTGCCGGCGACCTCGCATCGCTGGTCGGGCGGTCCTATGCCGAGATCGCGTGGTCCGTGCTGCGGCGTTTCACGGCCGGAGTGCTCGACGACGCGAAGCTGAGGGCGCTGTGCGCGGACGCCTACGACTACGACGTCCCGCTCGAGCGGATCGCGGGGCGCCGCTGGCTGATGCGCCTCGACCGGGGGCCGACCGCCTCGTTCAAGGACTTCGCCGCCCGGATGATGGCCCGCTGGATGGGCGCGTTCCTGGCGGAGGACCGCGACGAGGTGGTCATCCTGACCGCCACCTCGGGCGACACCGGCAGCGCGGTGGCCCACGCCTACCGCGGGGTGCCGCGTGTCCAGAGCGTCGTGCTGTTCCCGGTGGCCGAGGTCTCCGCCCGGCAGCGCCGCCAGATGACGACGCTGGGCGGCAACGTCACGACCTTCGCGGTGGACGGCAAGTTCGACGACTGCCAGGCGATGGTCAAGCGCGCCTTCGCCGACCCCGACCTGGCCGGCCTGCGGCTGAGCAGCGCCAACTCGATCAACATCGGGCGGCTGCTCCCGCAGACCGTCTACTATGTCTACGCCTACGTCCGGCTCGCCGACGTGGCGGCCCGCGAGCCGATCGTCTTCGCGGTCCCCTCGGGCAACTTCGGCGACATGATGGGCGCGGTGCTCGCGACCCGCATGGGGCTTCCGGTATCGCGCATCGTCATCGCGACGAACGCGAACGACGAGGTGCCGCGCTTCCTCGCCACCGGCCGCTACGAGAAGATCGTCCCGTCCCGCGTGTGCATCTCGAACGCCATGAACGTCGGGCACCCGTCGAACCTCGCGCGCCTGGTGGACGCCTACGGCGGCTGGATGGACGAGACCGGCGCGCTCCGCGAGCCGCCCGACCTGTCCCGGCTGGGCCGCGACCTCTTCGCGGTGAGCGTCTCCGACGATGAGACCCGCGCGACCATCCGCGAGGCCTGGCAACGGCACGCGACCCTGCTGGAGCCGCACGGGGCGGTCGGCTGGGCGGGGCTGCGGCGCTTCCTGGCGGAGCCCGGCTCGCCGGCCGATCCGCTGGCGGTCTCGATCGAGACCGCGCACCCGGCCAAGTTCCCCGAGGAGATCCAGGCGCTGCTCGGGATCGATCCCGCCCCGCCGCCGAGCCTCGCCGGGATCGAGTCGAAACCCGAGCAGTACGGACACCTGACCACCGATTACTCCCCGTTCCGGGAGCTCCTGAAGGAGCGCTTCCTCCGGACCTGAGACGGGAGACACCGGGCGGGGCCGCACCGTCCGCCCATCGTCGTGAAGGAGCACGCATGTCCGTCATCAAGCCATTCCGGGCCTACCGGCCGCGTCCCGAGCTGGCGGGACAGGTCGCGAGCTTCCCCTACGACGTGCTCTCCTCCTCCGAGGCGCGCGAGCTGGCGCGCGGGAACCCGGTCTCGTTCCTGCACGTCTGCAAGCCCGAGATCGACCTCGACCCGGCGATCGACGTGCACGACGACCGCGTCTACGCGCGGGGGCGCGAGAACCTCCGCCGGCTCATCGCCGACGGGGTGCTGGTGCGGGACGCGAGCCCCGCCCTCTACGTGTACCAGCAGCGCATGGGCGACCACGTCCAGGCGGGCCTCGTGGCGCTGTGCAGCGTGCGCGAGTACGAGCAGGACCTCATCAAGAAGCACGAGCACACCCGCCCGGACAAGGAGGACGACCGGACCCGCCACGTCACGGAGGCCAACGCAAACGCCGAGCCGGTATTCCTGGCCTACCGGGCCCGCAAGGAGATCGACCGGATCGTGGACGCCGTGCGCGCCCGGCCGCCCGCCTACGACTTCGCCGCCACCGACGGGATCGGGCACGCGCTCTGGGTCATCTCCGATCCCGCGGAGGTCGCGGCCCTCGTGCGGCTCTTCGCGGAACTCCCCGCGCTCTACGTGGCCGACGGCCACCACCGCACGGCCGCGGCCGCGCGCCACGGCAAGCGGATGCGCGCGGCGCATCTGGGCGGCAGGGGGGACGAGCCGTACGAGTCGTTCATGGCCGTGGTCTTCCCGCACGACCAGTTGAAGATCCTCGACTACAACCGGGTGGTGAAGGACCTGAACGGCCTGAGCCCCGAGCAGTTCCTCGCGAAGATCGCGGAACGGTTCATCGTCGGGCCGGGGGAGGCCGTCACGCCCGCTGCACCGCGCCGCTTCGGGATGTTCCTCGGCGGGAAGTGGCACCGGCTCGAGGCGCGCCCCGGGACGTACCCGGCCGACGACCCGATCCGGGGGCTCGACGTCTCGATCCTGCAGGACAACCTACTCGCTCCCATCCTCGGCATCGCCGACCCGCGCAAGGACCAGCGCATCGACTTCGTCGGCGGCATCCGCGGCCTGGGCGAACTGGAGAAGCGCTGCCGCGAGGGCTGGGCGGTCGCCTTCGCCATGCACCCCACCTCGCTCGACGAACTGATGCGGGTCGCGGACGCGGGGGTGGTGATGCCGCCGAAGTCCACCTGGTTCGAGCCGAAACTGCGCAGCGGGCTGACCGTGAACCTCCTCGACGAGGCCTGAGCGGGCCGGGGAGACGGCGGCGGACGGCTCGATCGTCCGCCGCCCCGCCAGCGCGCGGGTGCGGCCGTTGCGGCCGCGCCTGAGGATGGCCGCTCACTCCGGTTGCGCCGGGAGCCGGAAGGTGACTTCACGATGGCTCCGTGCCTACGGAGGAGGTTCGACGGCTGTGCGATGGCCTGGCTGCGCGGGCGCCGCCCGAGGCGTGGCGTCGCGGGACCGGGCGATCCGGACCCGTGCCGGCGGGTGGAACGGCCTCGCTCGGTGCCTGGGCGGGTGGTGTCCTCCACTTGAGCAGCCCGTGGGACTTTGACGGTGGGGCCGTCCTGATCGACCATGGTCGAGCGTCATTCCTTGCGCTCGTCCCTCAGAAGGCAGTCGCGGGAGTTCCACGGCGGAGGGGATCGTGTCGGCAGCATCGCATTCCAGGCGACCGGTTCGGCCCCTGCCGGACGCGATGACGCCACCTCTGACGGTGGCAGCATCCCCGTGCCCCGCACTCCGTGGGGGGGGGACGCGGCGCCGGGCCATGTGCCATGACGCGCTGCTCCGAGCCGTTGCGGGCGTCACCTGCGAGCCCGGAAGGGGCTCGAGGGCCGGCGCGGGGGCGTCGCGTGGCTAGCTCAGGGCGGCCGCCGCCGGGGACACCCAAGCCCCGTGAAGCTGCGTGGCGCTGGGCCCGGGTGGACATCTGCGTCCTGGTCCTGGCATGGCTGGGGTTCACGTATGCCGTTGCGCATGGCGGCCGCGCGGTCTGCTACGACGCGTTCCGCGACATGGCCTACGGGCAGGGCATTCTGCGAGGCCGGTTCTGGGAGGATCCGACCCTGCCGGGCTACCCGGCCTGGTATCCGCCAGGCAGCGCCATGCTCTTCGCCTCGCTCTCCTGGCTGACGCGTGTAGCCGTCTCCGACCTCTACATGACGAGCGCATACTGGCTGGGCTGGATCAATCCCGTGGCCCTCTACCTGCTGGTTCGCGCGCACTGGGGCCGGGGCGCAGCCCTGCTGTCACTGCCGATGACGCTGCTGGGTTCGTACTGGTGGCTGATCCATGCGGCCATGCCGATACCCAGCGTCCAGGGCGTGGCGTTCGGCCTGTTCACGCTCCTGGCGTGGAAGCGCGCGCGCCAGGGCGGTCTGCGCTGGGCCTTGGCGTGCGGGGTGCTCGGCTCGCTGGCCTTCTGGCACCACCCCGTCTGCGCGGGCGTGGCCCTGGGCGCCATCGCTGTGCACGGAGCGCTCGGTCCCTGGCTGGCGTCCGCCGGGGAGGGCAAGCCGGCCGGAGCCGGCGCCGCGCGGTTCGCGCTCACCGGCCGTGCCGGGCTCGTGCTCATGGTGGGCGCAGCGCTCAGCGCGCCGCTCCTGGTGCGCCAGTTGGGGCTCGCGCGCGTCAACGCGGCGCCTCACCACTGGTTTGCCCCCGAGCTGCACGATCCCCGCTTCGCGCTGCACGCGGCTTCGCCCCTCATCGTGCCCCTGGGGCTGCTTGGCCTCTTCTGGGGGCTTCGCGAATGGCGCCGTTCGGGGTGGCTGGTGGGATACTTCGTGGTGGCCCTGGCGGGGGAGGTGGCGGGCTACCTGGGACACGACCTGCGATGGACCGTGCCCTGGGTCCTGCCGCACGAGTTCCAATGGCACGAGCAACTCGCGCTCGCCGTCGCGGCCGTGGCCGCTACGTTCCAGTGTGCGGACCTGCTTGCCGCACGACTGCGCCCCCGGCACCGCGCCCTCGTCCACTCGGCCGCGGTGCTCGGAATCGTGGCGCTCACGCTGGGGCCGGCGCTGCCGAGTCTCCAGGTGGCGGATTCCTGGCTCATCCGCATCGACCAGCGGTGGCGGAACACCTTGGCGACGGCGGAGTGGGTGAGGAATCAGACCCCCGCCAGCAGTGTCTTCGTCTGTTCACCCGATGCCGGCTACATCCTCGCCGGGCTGACCGGCCGCAAGTGCATCGCCCTGCCGATCGGACACATGAACCCCGCCTCGAACCCCGAGGCGCGATTGTCGGACCTGTACGAACTGGTCTCCACCCGCGACGAGATGGCGTTCCTGCGGCTCGCCCGTCGCTATGGAGCGAGCTACGTGCTGGTGGATCCCGCCATGGAGGCCTCTAGTGGGATGGAGAGGATCTACTCCGGATGGAGCAGTCTCGAACGCATGCCGGTGCCCGGGGATGCCGTCCCGGTCTACCGGATCCGGCCCGCGGCGGAGCATTGAGCCAACTCCGCCCGTCCACCCGGAGCGGACCTGCATGTCCGGCGGTGTAGTGAGGGGAGCAGCGAGAGGCCCCCGCTCCCCCCTGTCCCGATGCCAGGCGGCGCGGCTACGCCTTCATCAGCTCCTCGTAGACCTTCTTCGACTCCGCGCGCACCTCGTCGTGGATGCTTCGGCCGTGCGAGTCCATGGTGACGATCACCGGGAAGTCCTCGACCCGCGTCACCCAGAAGGCCTCCGGCGTGCCGAACTCCTCGAGCTTGTGGACCGCGACGACTTCCTTGACCGACTGGGCGATCGAGGTGCCGCAGCCGCCGACCGCGTGGAAGTAGACCGCGCCGAACTTGCGGCACGCCTCGAGTGTGGCCGCGCCCATCCCGCCCTTGCCGATCACGCCGCGCACCCCGTAGCTCTCGATCACCTTCGCCTGGTAGGGCTCCTCGCGCGCGCTGGTCGTGGGGCCGGCGGCGACGAAGGACCAGCGTTCGCCCTCCTTCTTCACCACCGGGCCGCAGTGGTAGATGACGCCCTCGCGCAGCAGGTCGTCGAGGAACTGCGGCCGCTCCTCCACCATCAGCTTGTGCCCGGCATCGCGGGCGGTGACGACGATCCCGGTGAGCAGCACCGTGTCGCCCACCTTGAGCTCGCGGATCTTCGCTTCGGGGATCGGTATCTCAAGCCGGATCATACGTAGCCTCCCCGTTCATCAGCGTCATCTCCTTGCGCCGGCAGGCCCAGCACATGTAGGAGACGGCGACGTAGAAAGTGGCCGGATGGCGGTGCTGCCAGGCGGCGAACACGCCCAGCACCGTGGTCTTGCCGCCGAAGCCCATCGGCCCGATGCCCAGCCGGTTGAGGTCGGCGTGCAGTTCCTTCTCGAACGCGTCGAGCGCCAGGTCGTCGTTGGCCGAGCCGAGCCGGCGGAAGAACTGCTCCTTCGACAGCAGGTAGGAGGTCGTGCGGTCCCCGCCGATCCCGATGCCGATCACGCCCGGGGCGCAGCCCATCCCCTGGGCCTTGTAGACCGCATCGAGCACGCACTTGCGGATGCCCTTGAGGTCGCGGCCCGCGCCCAGCGCCGAGTCCGGCAGCTTGTACTGCGTCCCCACGTTCTCGCTGCCGCCGCCCTTGAGCATCAGCTTCACGCGGACCTCGTCCTTCTCCCACGCCTTGAAGGTCACGTAGGGGGCGTTCAGGCCGACATTCGTGCCGGTGTTCTTCCCGGTGAGCGGGTTCACGGCGTTCGGGCGCAGCAGGATGTCCTTCGTCGTCTGCTCCGCAGCCTGCTCGATCGCCTTGCGGAAGGCGATCGTGTCGAGGCCGACCGGATGATAGACGTAGAAGATGAGGGAGCCGGTGTCCTGGCAGATCGGCGTGACGTTGCGGCGCGCCATTCCGACATTGTCGAGGATCGCGCCGAAGGCGTTTGCCGCCGTGGTCCCCGGCAGCTCCCTGCCCTGCGCTGCCTGCAGGGCGGCCTCCACGTCCGAGGGCAGCTCGGTCGAGGCGCTCCGGATCAACCTGTGCAGTTGCTGGACGAGTTTCTCGCTCATGAGCCGCTCCTGGGTGAGGACACGTGCGACGCACCGGCGGATTCTAGGAGCGGGGGAGCGGGACCGCAAACGCAGAGGTTCGCCAGGTGGGTGTTGAGAAGTGGGGGGCGGGAGTGGTGGTGGGCGAGCGCATGGCGCCTCTGCTCGCCCACCGCCTTCGCCGCCTCCCGCGCCGCACCGCGCACCTGCCCCGGCGTCCGGAGGCCGCGTCGCGGCGACGGGGTCCGGGAGCGCGGGCTCGACGGGAGCGTTCGGCCGCCGACCGCTTGGCGGTGACCGCTGCGGCGGGTTTCGATCATGTCACGAGTTCGGGCGGCAGCGGCCGCCGGACCCGGCACCGGATCGCGAGGAAGAAGACGTCCATGCTCCGTATCTCCCGTAACCGATGGTGGTGGTGCTCGCGTCAGGGCAGCGGGAAGAGTGCGGGGGCGCGCGTCACCTGATCCAGTCCTGACACACTCCGTTTCGACCCGCTGCAGGCAGCCTGCGGTGGGTCTTCCGTCTTCCCGGCTGGACCGAAGAGCGATCGAAGCCGCGCCAGTTCCACGCACCTCACGCGAGGAGGATCCATGAGCCAGACCAAGATCTTCCTGGACGAACACGACATGCCGCGCCGGTGGTACAACATCCAGGCCGACCTGCCGAAGCCGCTGCCGCCGGTGCTGCACCCGGCACGAAGCAGCCGGTCGGACCCGGCGACCTGGCGCCGCTCTTCCCGATCGGACTGATCCCGCAGGAGGTCAGCCGGGAGCGGTACGTGGACATCCCCGAAGAGGTGCTGGACATCTATCGCCTCTGGCGCCCCACGCCGCTGGTGCGTGCCCGCCGGCTCGAGCGGGCGCTCGGGCACCGCCGCGCACATCTACTACAAGTGGGAGGGCGTGAGCCCCGCCGGTAGCCACAAGCCCAACGCCGCGGTGCCGCAGGCCTACTACAACAAGGTCGAGGGCGTGAAGCGCCTCACCACCGAGACGGGCTCGGGGCAGTGGGGCAGCGCGCTCGCGTTCGCCTGCAGCCTGTTCGAGATGGAGTGCAAGGTCTACATGGTGAAGGTGAGCTACGAGCGGAAGCCCTATCGCCGGCTGCTCATGGAGGCCTGGGGGGCATCGTGCATCTCGAGCCCGAGCGAGCAGACCGGCGTCGGGCGGGCCATCCTGGCGCGCGATCCCGACTCGCCCGGTTCGCTGGGGATCGCCATCCACGCGGCGGTCGGGGAGACCCGGCGCTGCACGGAGCGCGGCGAGGCGAAGACCATCGCGTTCGGCGCCAGCGGTCACGGGCACTTCGACCTGGTCTCGTATCAGAAGTACTTCGCCGGGGAGCTCACCGGCCACGAGTACCCGGAGGAGCTGATCCGCAAGGCGCAGGCTTCGCTGCCGGTGGTCTGAGCGGCGGGCAGGCGATTCGCGGATCCGGTGTCGCCCGCCGGGTCCGCCGCGCGCCGCGGCCGCCGGAGGGCGTCACCCCGGTCCCAGCCCGCCGCGCAACGCAAGCGCGAGGGACAGCGCCAGCGCCAGCGCGCACAGCGCCCCGAGCGCGCGGATCGCGAAACCGGGCCGCGGCCCGCCCAGGCGCGCGCTCAGCGGGACCACCGCTCCGATCCCGGCGCCGGCGACGAGCCCGACGGCGTGCGCGACGTTGTCCGTCCCGAGCCGCGTGAAACCCGACACCAGCCCCTGGCCGAGCAGGAAGAGCAGTGCCGCGCCGAGCGCCCGGGCGCGCGTCGGCGCGAGCCGGTGACGCAGGCGGAACGCGCCCGCGAGCAGGGCGCCCCCGAGGGCGAAGATCGCGCCCGAGGCGCCGACGCTCAGGTTCAGTCCCGCTGCGTGCTGCGAGGTCCGCCACATCAGACTCCCCAGCGAGGCCGCAGCGCCGCCGAGTGCGTACACGATCCAGAAGCCCCAGCGCGTGAAGATGCGCTCGACCGCCGGGCCGAAGATCAGCATGCTCGTGGCGTTGAAGAAGACATGCGCGGCCCCCGCGTGCACGAACGTCGAGGCCAGCAGCCGCCACGCGGTGTCGAGCGGGGCGAGACCGGTCGCGTTCGCGCCCCAGAGCAGATAGGCGGCTGTGTCGCCGATCTGGTCCCTGGCCGCCAGCAGGGCGAAGATCGCGGCCCACGCGAGCAGGTGCAGAGCGGTGCCCCAGGGCGGCACGTCGCCAACCGCCGACCACAGCTCGACCGGTGGCGGCTCATCCGGGTCGGGGGGGAGGAAGCCCGCGTCCTCGAAACCGATGGATCCAGCTTCGGCGGACTCAACTGGGTCGGGGGACTCACGGGGATCGGTCTCCACCCGTCGCACTTTGCGCCCGGGCGCGGGGAGCGGGCAAGCCGGACTCGACCGAACTCGCGTCGACATCCACGCGTCGGATCCGCCGGAGAAAGTGGCAAGCGAGGTGGCTGCGGGGATGAGGGGACGGACGGACTAAGTCGTTGGGCGGCATGGCGTTGGGCCCTCGCCTCCCTCGCTTGGCCAAGGTATTGGTTGCCTTCTGGCCCGGCATGGCCCATAGTTCGCGTGTCTTCGGTTGACTGGGAAGTGGGTCAGACGTTTCGATTCCGCCAGGGACAACCACCCTGGCGTTTCTGTTCTCCCGCTCCCGTCATCGGAGTACCGGTCACTGTGACCGGCCGTCGCCGCCACGTGAATGGGCGGCAATGAACAGGGTCTTCGGACCCGGCATCAAGGAGTTTCAAGTGGCTCGTGGCACGGTGAAGTGGTTCAACGAAGCGAAGGGGTTCGGATTCATCTCTCAAGAGGGTGGCGAGGACGTGTTCGTCCACTTCTCGGCCATCAGCGGCGACGGTTTCAAGACGCTCGCCGAGGGTGAGGCGCTCGAGTTCGACGTCACGCGTGGTCCGAAGGGCCTGCAGGCGGCGAACGTCCGTAAGGTGTAGTCCGCTCCGGGTACCACTTCACGCCAGCGAGGCGGCGTCCCTCCGGGATGCCGCCTCAGGCGTTTCCAGGGCCGGGAGCCCTGCCGGCGGCTCTCAGCGTCCCATCAGCGTGAGCAGGATCTCGAAGCCGATGAGCAGGACGATGACGATCTCCAGCATCTCGGTGCGCCGCGCCTGCGACTCGGCGTTCAGCATGCCGTAGCTGTCGCGCAGGATCGCGAGCTTGCGGTCGATGCCGCTCCGCCAGGTGGCCCCGCGGAAGATCTCGAGCGCGGCGGCGTAGATGCGTGCCAGGAAGACATCGTCCGTGACCTTGAGCGAGTTCTCGACCCGCTCGACCAGCTCCGTGGCGTCGGCGACCCGCGTCTGCAGGTCCGCCAGCAGCCGGCTGAAGCCGCGCGCAAGCAGGTGGATGCCGCGCCGCGCCTCGGCGATCCGGGTGTAGATCTTCGGGATCTCGGCATCGAGCAGCGCGTCGTCGAAGCGCAGCTCGAGCAGTTGCGCGTTGGCGAACTCGAGCACGTACTGGACGTCCGTGTCCTCGGCGGCTGGCTCCACCACCAGCGCCGCGTTCCAGGTGAGCACCGCGAGGTCGTCTTCGAAGTACGAGAAACGCTGCGACATCAGCTCGCGATGGGTCGCCGCCGAGAGCGGCCGCGACTCGCCCACCAGCAGCCGCGCGATGTCCTCGTCGCGCAGGGCGTCCGCCGGGAGCCGCGCGCCCGCGCCGTCCTCCAGGCGGTTCACGCGGAAGACGACGTAGTCCTCGGTGACCGGCGCCTCGCCCGGCCGCTCGATGGCCGGGACGATGCGCGCGAGCAGGCGCTCGCGCACCCGGGCGAAGGCCCCCGTCCAGCCGGGCGCGGCGCTCACGGCGCCACCGAAGGCGGCGAATTCGCTCCAGGGCAGATCCGGCCGGGCCGCGAGACGGGCGCGCAGGGAGATGACGCCGAAGTCGAAGAGGCGCGCCGAGAACTCGACCTCGCGCGGCTCGTCACCGACCACGACCATCTCGGTGCCAAGGCCCACCGTGACCGGCGGGTTGGGGATCTGGATGGTCTGCGCCTCGCCGCGCACCGGGCGCGGACGCTCGGGGCCGCTCGAGGCAAGCAGGTCCGCGACCCGATCGAGGCGGATCTCGTAGCCGACGTCGTAGAGCCGGTAGACGATGGCTTCGCCGTGTACGCGTGGCTCGGGGGTCCGGCCCCGCCGGGCGGGAGCTTCCGAAGCGGGCAGCGTCATGCGGACAGGATACGCCAGGGGAGGGCAGGCCGTCGTCCGGGGTCCGGCCGCGCCTCTCGGCGCCTTCGTCGTGCTACTCTGGCGTATGCCTTCCGCGCCGATCCAGGGAAGACAGCGAAGACCACGGAGCAGGAGCCGACGATGAGCGAGCGACTGAGCGCAGCCGAGTTGATCGCGCTGATCCGGCGCGTCTTCGGCACCACCCCCGAAGACCAGCGCCTCGGCATCCTCGTGGACCTGCCCGACGATCGCGTCCCGGACCGTCCGGAGTGGAGAGAACGCCGCCGGATGGCCGTCGGCTGGGCGGCCGAGTTGCAGCAGCAGAAGGACGCATTGGGGATGGACGTCAGCCTGGTGCTCTACCGGAACGTGGCCACGAACAACGCGGACCTGCCGGCGCAGGTGTGGATCGGCTCGCCCGGGTCCGTCCCCGAGACGGCGGACGCGCTCGATCCGGCCGCGGCCGTGCCTCTGGTGCAGGTGCTGCGCACCCATTCGGTGCTGCTCGCACCGACCCAGTTCTCGGCCACCGCCCCGCTCAAACTGCTCGGCAGGGAACACCGGTTCCGCGCGGCGACCATGCCCGGCTTCACCGCCGAGATGATCCCGGCCCTGCGGCTGGACTACGGCGAGGTGCGGCGCCGCGTGGCGATCATGAAGGGCCTGCTCGACCGCGCCACTCGCGCCACGCTGCATTTCGAGGTGGACGGCCGCGATGCCCACAAGCTGGTGCTCGACCTGAGGCACCGCCAGGCGCACGCCTCGGACGGCATCATCGAAGTGCCGGGCACGGCGGGCAATCTTCCGTCGGGCGAGGCCTACATCGTCCCCTACGAGGGCGAGGTGCCGGGCGTGCCCAGCGAATCGGCGGGGCGCCTGCCGGTGCAGTTCGGCGCGGACGTGGTGGTGTTCGAGATCGAGGCGAACCAGGCCGTTCGTGCGAGTGGCGAGGGCAAGGCCGCCGCGGAGCAGGCGGCGTGGCTCGCAGCCGAGCCGGCCTACGGCAACCTGGCCGAGCTGGGGCTCGGCGTGCTGGGCGATCTCGGGGTCGAACCCACTGGCGAGATCCTGCTCGACGAGAAGCTCGGCCTGCACATCGCCTTCGGCCGCAGCGACCACTTCGGCGGCCAGGTCGGCGCCGCGCGGTTCTCGAAGCCCGAGGCCGTGGTGCACATCGACCGGATCTACCTGCCCAGCCTGCAGCCGCGGATCGTCCCGCGCGTCGTGGACCTGCGCGACGAGGACGGCAGGACGACGGTGATCATGCGGGACGGCGCGTACGTGGGCGTGTTCTAGCGGCGGGATCCACCGGGCGTTGGACTGGCCTCGCAGCCGCGACGCTCGGTCCGTGCGCTCGGCTCCGGCCTGTCCCCGCAACGCTCAGCCCGTGCCCCCGGCCGGTGCCGGATCCACGTCCTCCGGTCCGTTCCAGTTCCGGAACCACGCCTCGTCCGCCGGCAGGCACGCCCACTCGTCCACCAGCCCGGTCTCGGCGCCGCGACGGATGAACTCCGTCATCGCCGCCCGTCCTTCACACAGCATGGTCGCGGCGATCGGCTGCATCGACGTCGGATAGAAGGCCGCCAGGGGTTCGAGCCCGAGCCGGGTGCGCGGCACCACTCCGCGGCCCGCACGGCAGCGCGCCGCCAGCCCGCGCAGGAATTCCGCCGACATGTCCGGCAGGTCCACCGCCAGCACCAGCAGCAGTGGGCTGTGCGCCTCCCCGAGCGCGCGCTCGACCCCGGCCAGCGGGCCGAGGTCCGTGAAGCGATCCAGCAGCACCGGCAGTCCGAGCGCGCGGTAGTCCGCATCGGCCCGGCCGGAGATGAGGATCTCCGCGGGCGCCAGTTCGCGGACGAGCGCCACCTGCCGCGCCAGCAGCGTCGCGCCCCGGCAGGGGAGGAACGCCTTGTCCCGCTGCATGCGGCTGGATCGCCCGCCCGCCAGGATGACCGCGCTGAACCGCATCGGACCGCCGCCTTTCGCGCCCTGCCCCTCGAGTCGTCGCTCGCAGGGTAGAGGCTGGCTCGCTCCATCGCCACTTCCGGATCCTCCCAGCGGGAGAGTGGTCAGCGGTGATGGCCGAATCGCCAGGGCCCCGCGAATCCTTCCGAGCTGCTTCCCGCTCTCGCCCTCGAGGTCCCGCCTGGCCCGACACCGCCACCACCGTCGCGCTCCATCGCTTGTGATTCCGCCGTCCGGCTGCTAATCATCAGGCTGTTCCCAGGCTGTTCCGCCCTCAGGGAGAGCACCATGCAGGCCGTGTCCCGCAGGCGGTTCCTCCAGGTCTCGGCCGGTGCCGCGAGCCTCGCGGTCGCGGGCTGCGACGCGACGCAGGCCGTTTCGTCCCGCGAGCCGGGCGCCCGCGGCACGGACCGGGTGCGCAAGGTCCCGACCTTCTGCGACGTCTGTTTCTGGAAGTGCGGTGCGATCGCCTACGTGAAGAACGATCGCCTGTGGAAGATCGAGGGCAACCCCGAGGATCCCCTGTCCCGCGGCCGTCTGTGCCCGCGCGGCACCGGCGGCGTGGGCGCTCACTTCGACACGCAGCGCCTGACCGCGCCGCTGATGCGCAAGCAGGTGCGCGGCGCCGAGGAGTGGGTCGCGGTGACCTGGGACGAGGCGCTCACGCACGTCGCCGGGAAGATGAAGGAGATCGCCTCGAAGCACGGCCCGGAGGCCATGGCGCTGTTCAGCCATGGCCTCGGCGGCAACTTCCTCAAGCACACGCTCAGGGCCTACGGCACGCCGAACCTCGCCGCGCCAGCCTACGCCCAGTGCCGCGGACCGCGCGACGTGGGCTTCCTGCTCACCTTCGGCGAGGAGGTGGGCTCGCCCGAGCGCACCGACATCCGCAACGCGCGCTGCCTGACCCTGCTCGGCTCGCATCTGGGCGAGAACATGCACAACACGCAGGCCCAGGAGTTCGCCGAGGCGGTGGGCAGCGGCGCCTCGGTCATCGTGGTGGACCCGCGCCTGTCGGTGGCGGCCAGCAAGGCGAAGTACTACCTGCCGATCAAGCCCGGCACCGACACCGCGCTGCTGCTGGCGTGGATGAACGTGCTGCTCGCCGAGGATCTCTACGACCGCGAGTACGTCGCCGCGCACGGCTTCGGCTTCGACGCCTTCGCCGCCGAGCTCGCGCCGTTCACGCCCGAATGGGCGTACCCGATCACGACCATCCAGCCCGAACGGATCCGCGAGTGCGCGCGGGAGATGGCGCGCCATCGCCCGGCGAGCCTGGTGCACCCGGGCCGCCACGTTACCTGGTACGGGAACGACGCGCAGCGCAGCCGCGCGGTGGCGCTGCTGAACGCCCTGCTCGGCACCTGGGGCCGCAAGGGGGGCTTCTACCAGCCCGCCAGCATGAGCGTGCCGGAGTATCCGTACCCGCCCTACCCGCACTCGGAGCGGGGCCGGGCCGACAATCCCGGGAAGAAGTACCCGTTCGCCGAGACCGCCATCTCCACCGGCCTGCGCGACGCCACGCTCACGGGCGTGCCCTACCCGGTCAAGGGCTGGATGGTCTACGCCACCAACCTGCTCCAGGCGTTGCCCGACGAGGACGAGACCATCCGCGCGATCCGGCAACTCGACCTGCTGGTGGTGCTGGACGTGATCCCCAGCGAGATTGCGGGCTGGGCCGACGTGGTGCTGCCGGAGTCGGTCTATCTGGAGCGCCATGACGACCTGAACGTCGAGGTCTTCCGCGAGCCGTTCATCGCGCTGCGCCAGCCGGTCGTCGAGGCGCCCGCGGACCAGAAGCCGAACTGGTGGATCGCGCGCGAGCTGGCGCTCAGGCTCGGGCTCGAGGCGTTCTACCCGTGGAGACACGTCGAGGAGTACCTCGACACCCGGCTTCAGGGCGCGGGCCTGAGCCTCGCCGAGCTCAAGACGAAGGGCCTCGTGCGCGGCAAGCGGCCGCCGGTCTTCTACGAGGAGGGCGTCGTGCCCGTCTTCCCGACGCCGTCGGGAAGGATTGAGTTCTACTCGCTGCGGCTGAAGGAGGCGGGCTTCGACCCGGTACCGCGCTACCAGCCGACCCCGGAGCCGCCCGCGGGCGCGTTCCGCCTGCTCTACGGCCGCGCGCCCATGCATTCGTTCAGCCGCACGCAGACCAATCCGCTGCTGGGCGAGCTGATGAGCGAGAACGAGGTCTGGCTGAACGCCGCGGTGGCGCGGCGCCTGGGGCTCGAGCGCGGCGTCTGGGTGCGCCTGCGCAACCAGGATGGCCGGCTCAGCAACCGCGTGCGCGTGCGGCCGACCGAGCGCATCCGCGGCGACTGCGTCTACCTGGTCCACGGGTTCGGCCACACCGCGCGCGGGCTGCACCCGCGCTTCAGGAAGGGCGCGAGCGACGCGGGGCTGATCACGCGCTACGAGCGCGACCCGCTCATGGGCGGCACCGGCATGAGCGTCAACTTCGTCACCCTCGAGCCGGAGGCCTAGGCCGTGGCGCGCTTCGGGATGGCCATCGACACGGTCCGCTGCGTGGGGTGCACGGACTGCGTGATCGCGTGCAAGACCGAGAACGAGCTGCCCTGGGGACTGTGCCGCGACTGGATCGTGACCGAGGCCACGGGCGCGTTTCCCGACACGCGCCTCGAGCTCCGCAGCGAGCGCTGCAACCACTGTGACCGTCCGCCGTGCGTGTACTGCTGCCCGACCGGGGCCAGCCACGTCGAAGAGTCCGGCCACCTGGTGCAGATCACGAAGGAGCTGTGCATCGGCTGCAAGGCCTGCCTGGCGGCGTGCCCATACGACGCGCGTTACGTCCACCCGGACGGCTACGCCGACAAGTGCACCTTCTGCGTGCATCGCGTCGAGCAGGGCCTGCCGCCCGCCTGCGTCGCGGTCTGTCCGACCCGCTGCATGCACTTCGGCGATCTCGAGGACCCGCACGGCGAGGTGAGCCGGCTGCTGGCCTCGCGTCGCCACCACGCGCTGCAGCCCGGGGCCGGGACCGGGCCGCGCATCTTCTTCCTGACGTAGTCCAGGCCATGGGAGCCGCGATGATCGAGTTCACGAACACGCGCGCCAATCACCTGGTCGATCCGTTCCTGCAGATCTGGGGCTGGGAGATCCCGGCCTACCTGTTCCTGGGCGGGCTGGTCGCCGGGATGATGGCGATCGCCGGCTGGTTCCTGTTCCCGGACCGCCATCGCCGGGCGGACTCCGTCATGGCGCTGCTGCCGGGCCTGGGTCTCGTGCTCCTGAGCCTCGGCATGGGCGCGCTGTTCCTGGACCTCGAGCACAAGCCCTGCGTCTGGCGCCTCTACACCACCTTCCAGCCCACCTCGCCGATGTCGTGGGGCGCCTGGATCCTGGTCGCCGCGTACCCCGCGCTGCTCGGCGCGCTGTTGCTGAGCGTGCCGGCGTTCCTGCGCGAGCGCCTCCCGGCGCTCGCGGTCTTCTCCGACGGGCTGCGCGCACGGGCCCCGGTGGTGCGCGGGATCGCGACCGCCAACCTGGGCCTCGGCGGGCTGCTCGGGATCTACACCGGGATCCTGCTGAGCGCGCTGGGCGCGCGGCCGCTGTGGAACAGCGCGGTGCTCGGGCCGCTCTTCCTGGCCTCGGGCCTCTCGAGCGCCGCCTCGCTGGCGCACCTGGTGACGCGCGACCGCTCCGAGAGCGAGTTGCTGGCGCGGGCCGACAGCCGTTTCCTGCAGGCCGAGATCGTCCTGCTCGCGCTGTTCCTGATCGGGCTGACGTCGGCCACGCAGGTCCACATCCGCGCCGCCGGGCTGCTGCTCGGCGGGCCGTTCACCGCCATGTTCTGGGTGGGGGTCGTCGGCCTCGGCATCGCGATGCCGCTGTTCATCCAGGCGCTCGCGGTGAGCCACCGCATCCGCCACACCCCGGTCGCGCCGCTGCTGGCGCTGGCCGGCGGCCTGTTGCTGCGCTTCGTGATCGTCCACGCCGGGCAGTTGAGCCGCTGGGGCCCGGTCTGATCTCCAGGAGGGATCGTCGATGAGCACTGTCCCGGATGCCGCCGCCGTCGCGCGACCGGAGCCCGGAGCGCCCGCCCGTGCCGCGGCGCCCTATATGAATCCCTATCTCGGTGGCGTGGGGCTCGGGCTCGTGCTGCTGGCCGCGTACGTGGCCATGGGACGCGGCCTCGGCGCCTCGGGCGCGGTGACCTCGTTCGTCGCCTGGGCCGTGAGCCTGGTGGCGCCCGGGCACGCGAGCGCCAACTCGTTCTTCGCGGAATACCTGGACGGCGGCCTCGGTCACCCGCTCAAGACCTGGCTCGTGTTCGAGGTCCTGGGCGTGCTCGCCGGCGGCTTCATCTCCGGCGCGCTCGCCAACCGGCTCTCGCGCACGGTCGAGAAGGGTCCGCGCATCTCGGTGGCCGGCCGGCTCGGCTTCGCCTTCGCGGGCGGCGCGCTCATGGGCATCGGCGCCAAGCTCGCCCGCGGCTGCACCAGCGGCCAGGCGCTGAGCGGCGGCGCGGTGCTCAACGCCGGCTCGTGGGCGTTCATGATGATGGTGTTCGCGGGCGCGTACGCGCTGGCGGGACTGATGAGGAGGCAGTGGCGATGAGCGCGCCCTTTTACAAGTTCGCGGCCTTCGGCGACGAGGCCTCGCTGGTGATCGCGTTCGTCATCGGGATCGGGTTCGGCTTCTTCCTCGAGCGCAGCGGCTTCGGCAGCGCGCGCAAGCTGACGTCGCAGTTCTACCTCGACGACCTCGCGGTCTTCAAGGTCATGTTCACCGCCATCGTCACGGCGATGCTGGGCGTGTTCTACCTGTCGTGGCTGGGGATCATGGACCTGGCGCTCGTGGACCTGGTCACCACCAACCTCTGGCCGCAGATCGTCGGCGGGCTCGTGCTCGGCTTCGGCTTCGTGATCGGTGGCTATTGCCCCGGCACCTCGCTGGTGGCCGCGGTCACCGGCCGCATCGACGGCATGGTGTTCGTCCTGGGCGTGCTGGCCGGCATCTTCGCCTTCGGCGAGGCGTTCCCGCTGCTCAAGGGCTTCTACGAGTCGGGTGACTTCGGCAGGCTCACCCTGCCGCAGGCGTTCCACCTGCCCTACGGGCTGGTGGTGTTCCTGGTGGTGGTGATGGCGGTGGGCGGCTTCATGGGCGCCGAGTGGGTGGAGCGCCGCTTCGCCCCGCGCGCGGAGGGGCGCTGACCATGGCTCGCCCGCACTGGACCCTGAACCGCGCGCTGGCCGCGGTCGCGATGCTGCTGGGCGTGGTCGCGATCGCCGGGAATCCCCATCGCGGCAGCACCGTGCGCCTCGACACGCAGGAGCTGGCGACCATCGTGAGCAGCGAGGTGGACCATGTCACGGTCCAGGAACTCGCCGACTGGATCATCCAGGGCCGGACCGAATACCGCCTGATCGACCTGCGGTCCGAGGACGAGTACGCGGCCTACCACATCCCGTTCGCCGAGAACGTCCCCGTCGCCCGGCTGCCGGGCTACGGTCTCGGACGCAACGAGAAGATCGTCCTCTACTCCGAGGGCGGCATCCACTCCGCGCAGGCCTGGTTGCTGCTGCGGGCGCAGAGGTACCCGGGCGCCTACATCCTGTTCGGCGGTCTCGAGGCCTGGAGGGACGAGGTGCTCTACCCGGTCGTGCCCGCCGCCGCGACGCCGCAGGAGACCGCCGCGTTCGAACGCGCCGCCCAGGTCGCGCGCTTCTTCGGCGGCGGCCCGCGCGTGGCGGCGGGGGCCGACTCCGGCGCCCGGATCTCGTTGCCGGTCATGCCGGCCGCGCCGGGTGCGGGGATCGCGCCGCCCCGGGCGCCCGCCGCGGGCGGACCCGCGAGGCCCGGCGCGAAGCAGAGGCGGAAGGAGGGTTGCTGAGCGGTCGGGGCGTTCCGGGAGGGGCGTGTTTCGAACGCGGGGCATGAGAGCGCGAGGGACGGCGATCATGCTGCGGTTCGCCCGCGGTTGGGTCCGTCTGCCGCCAGAGTCCGGTGTCGTCCAGACCCCCACCGCTCCTCCCGCCCGTCCCGATTCACCCGGGCCCGGTCCACGGCTGGCCCCGCTTCTCCCGCGTCCGTAGGCGCTTACAGCCATTCGGGGTCCGGGCGTTGACAAAGGCCGGACCGCGTCCTAGCCTCGCGTCTGGTTCTTCCCCCTCAAGTTCTTCGCGCCAATGGGATGGTGCCGACATTTTCTCGTCCATGACGGGCGACAGGAGAACACCAGATCTTGAGAGCGCTTCCTCCCCGGCTTCACCACCCCCCAAGTGCACTGGATGTCACGGCGTCCCGGTGTTCTACCGGGCCGCAGGCTTTGGACCGCTTCTGAAAGGAGAAGCAGCTATGTCCCGCAATGCCTTCCGAGCCATCGGTCTCGCAGCATTGGCCGCGGCCGTAGTCCTGTTGGCTCCACCAGCCCGGGCGGGGACTACAGGAAAACTGGTCGGACGCGTCATGGACGAGAAGAAGCAGCCGCTGGCGGGTGTGAACGTCCGCCTCGAGGGGCTCCGTCTTGGCGCGGCGTCCGACGAGTCGGGCAACTACTTCATCATCGGTATCCCTGCCGGGGCTTACACGGTGCGGGCCAACCTGCTCGGCCAGGCCCCGTACGTGGCCGAAAACGTGCAGATCACCCCGGACTTCACCACAACCCTGAACATGACCCTGCGGACCGAGGCGGTGCAGTTGGCCGAGGTCCGGGTGGAGGCCGAGCGCCCGCTGCTGCAGAAGGACGCCACGGGCACCACCCGTTTCATCTCCTCCGCCGACATCCAGAAGCTGCCGACCCGCGGCTACCGCGATGCGGCGGCCCAGCAGACGGGCGTCGTGAACTACCGCCCGCAGTTCGCCGACGGCATGACCGAAGCGCAGAACAGCCCGACCCTGATCGTCCGTGGCGGGCGGCCCAACGAGACGGCCTACTACGTGGACGGCTTCTCGCAGCAGGACCCGCTGACCGGCACTTCGAACACGTCCATCAGCAACAACGCCATCGAAGAGGTGGTGGTGCTCACGGGCGGGTTCAACCCCGAGTACGGGCGCGTCATGTCCGGCGCCGTCAACGTGATCACCCGCGAGGGCACGAAGAAGTACTCGGGCGCCCTGGAGAGCGTGACCGATGTCATCGCCGGCAACTGGGTGGGGGCGCCCGCGACCGGCTACAACGTGTACGACGCCTCGTTCGGCGGACCGGTGCTGCCCGGGAAGGAGGATCTGACCTTCTACGTCTCGGGCGAGCGGCGCTGGCAGGCGGACCGGGGCGCGGCGTTCATGCCCAGCGTCTTCAAGAACGATCTCGAGGCGCGACGTCTCAGCGAGAAGCGCCTGCCCAGCAACAGCGCGTCCGGCTACACCTTCCAGGGCAAGCTCAACTGGCAGCCCAGCGACAAGCTCACCTTCAAGGCCGGCGGCCTGGGCTCCCAGGAGGACTGGCGGCAGTTCCTGGGCTCCTACCTCTTCGACCTGTCCCACGCGCCGCGCTACCTGGACAAGAGCCAGTCGTACTTCGGCTCGGGCAACTACGTCCAGAGCAAGAAGACGTTCTTCAACCTGGCGGTCAACTACAACCTGACCGAGCGCAAGCGGGGTGACGGGGTCGCCTTCGACAACCTGAACCCGCAGTACCAGGTGGTGGGACAGGACAGCGTGGGAGTGGATGGCGAGGGGAATACCCGCTTCGGCGACGTGATCGCCTCGGAAGGCAAGGAGCTGGTGACGCCGGGCGGCTACTTCCGCACCACGAACCCGCGCTTCGCCCTGACCATCCCGCAGTTCTGGAGCGATGGCCACGTCTGGGACGACTACCTGCAGCGCCGCTCCTCGTACATGGGCCTCCAGGGAGCCATGACGTCCCAGGTGAACCCGTACCATCAGCTCAAGGCGGGCGGCGACTTCCAGTACCACACGCTGCGGCTGTACAACCACTACTTCCCCGTCCAACTGGGCGGGGAGAAGCCGAACCTCGTGGACTACGACGGGTATGGCTACAATCAGGACGTGACTTACAAGGACGTGGTGATCCGCGACGTGTCGGGCGGCGACACCACCTACCGGGTCACCCGCGTCGTCGACCAGGTCCAGCTGAGCGAGGCCAACGCGGGCCGCGACGGCGCGAAGCATCCGAAGGTCTGGTCGCTCTACGCGCAGGACAAGTTCGAGCGTGAGGGCGTGGTCATCAACGGCGGCCTGCGCTACGACTACCTGACCGTGGACACGCCCGCGCTGCGCAGCGACCGGCGCCCGCTCGACCCCGACACCACCGGCAGCTCGACGCTGGATCCGGGCGACCTGGTCAAGAACAAGAACTACTCGCGACTCTCCCCGCGCCTGGGCGTGGCCTTCCCGGTGACGGCGCTGACCGTGCTGCGCTTCAACTACGGGCAGTTCTACCAGCAGCCCAACCTTCAGGACCTGTACGTCTCGTACCGCTTCCTGCAGCACAAGGTGGCGAACGGCGGCTACTACGTGCCATTCGGCAACCCCAACCTGCGGCCCGAGCGCACCACGGCCTACGAGGTGGGCGTGGCGCACCAGCTGAGCGACAACGTGCGGCTGGACGCGACGGCCTACTACAAGGACGTCAAGGACCTGGTCGAGGTCGCGACCATCCCCTCGTTCCCGTTCAACTTCTCCTCGTTCCGCAACCGGGACTTCGCCACGATCAAGGGCGTGGACATCGGGTTCAAGATGCGCCCGGTCAACCACATCTCCACCGACGTCAGCTACTCGCTGTCCTTCGCGCAGGGCACGGGATCGGTCTCGAACTCGCAGGGGAACATCGCCTGGACCGCGGCCCAGCCGCCCAAGATGACCTCGCCGCTCGACTTCGACCAGCGCCACAAGCTGGCCCTCAACGTGGACTACAGGCTGGGCAAGGGCGAGGGGCCGCTGGTCTTCGGGGCCCGCGTATTCGAGGAGTTCGGGGTCAACGTGCTCTACAACGTGGCGAGCGGCACGCCCTACACGCCGACCAAGGTGTTCAACGAGGTCTCGCTGGCCAACGTGGCCGTCGAGCCCGCCGGCCCGATCAACTCGCGCTACGGTCCCTGGACCAGCAACCTGGACGTCAAGGCGACCCGCAACTTCGGGGCCGCGGGACTCAAGTTCCAGGCCTACGTCTGGGTCCTGAACGTCCTCGACTCGCGCAACGCCATCACGGTGTACGGCTCGTCGGGCTCGTCGATCACGACCGGATGGCTCGACACCGCGGACGGTCAGGCGTATCTGCAGTCCGCGGCGGACGACGGCCGGGACGGGCAGTTCCTGTACAACCTGGCCCAGAACAACCCCAACTTCTACACGAATCCGCGCCTGGTCCGGTTCGGACTCCAGACCAACTTCTAGCGTGAACCTTCACGGAGACAGGAGGCCAATGATGGACTTCCGTCGGAAAAGCCTCACGCTGGTGGTTGTGGCGATCGTCGCGACGACCATCGGCGCGGTCACCTCGTGGGGCGGGACCCAGGTCACAAGGGCGTTGCGGGTCGCCCGCCCGATGGCTGCCGAGCGGGCTTCCTCGCTCGACCAGCAGCGGCGCATCGACGTCAACAGCATCAACATGTTCGTGACCAACTTCGGCTCGTGGGCCTACGACCTCGGCACCGGCAACTCCGGGCTGATCTACCCGAAGGGCACGAACAAGACCGCGATCTTCGCCGCGGGGCCCTACTTGGGGGCGACCGTGAATGGCGAGACCCGGGTCGTGGTCGGCGAGTACAACCAGGAGTACAACCCGGGCGTGATCGTGCGCGATGGCCCGTGGCCGGTCAGCACCGAACCGGGCGATCTGGGCATGCGCAGGGTCTGGGACGATCCCGACAGCGCGAGGTACATCGTCTACAAGATGGCGCGCTGGACCGGGGATCCCATGGACTCGACGCACCTCGAGCGGACGGTGCCGGCCAACGACCCGGCCTCGACCGACCCGCTCGTGCACCATTCCTGGTACGAGTACATGACCGGGGCGGTGCCGCGGGGGGCGCCCTGGAAGATGTACCGGCTCCCGGACCCGAACGTCTCCGGGGCGTTCCTCGACGTGCCGGGGCCCGACGTGTCGGGTGACCAGATGCTGTGGTGCGTGTACAACGACGCGCAGCCCTCGAAGCACACCAACGAGGCCGGCAAGTCGCTGCCGCTGGGGCTGGAGATCCGCCAGACGACCTTCGCCTTCGACCGGCAGGGCGCCCTGGGGAACGTGATCTTCCTGAAGTTCGAGATCATCCACCCCAACCTGGCGGCGCCGGCGGACACCGTCTACCGGACCACGCTCGAGAACATGTTCGTCTCGCTGTGGGCGGACCCGGACCTGGGCGGCGCGACCGACGACCTCGTGGGCTGCGACACCACGCTCTCGCTGGGCTACTGCTACAACGCCACGAACAACGACCAGCTCTACGGGACCACGCCGCCGGCCGTGGGCTACGACTTCTTCCTGGGACCGAAGCCCTTCGCCGGGGCCACCACGACGCTGCCGATGACGTCGTTCAACAAGTACATCAACGGCACCGACCCGGCGTCTCCCGAGGCGACCTACAACTACATGAAGGGCCTGCAGGCGGACGGGACCGATCTGGTCAATCCGACGGTGAATGAGCCTACTCGCTACTTCGACTCGGGCGATCCGGTCCTGGGCACGGGCTGGCTCGACGGCAACGCGGCCGACAAGCGGTTGATGCTGTCCTCGGGGCCCTTCGACATGGCGCCGGGCGACACGCAGGTCGTGGTCGGGGCCATCGTCATCGCCCGGGGCAGCGACCGGCTCGCGTCGGTCACCGGCCTGAAGTTCTTCGACACGTTCGCGCAGGCCGCCTTCGACTCGAGCTTCAACCTTCCGCCGCCGCCGCCCCAGCCGAAGGTCACGGTGACGGCCGAGCACCAGCAGGTCCGGCTCTGCTGGGACACGGGCTCGTGGAGCAACTACGACGCCCCGCCGGGCTACAAGTTCGAGGGCTACGTCGTCTACCAGGGGACGTCGCTGACCGGGCCGTGGAAGCGGCTTGCGACCTACGACCTGGAGGACACGATCGGCGTGGTGCGGGACACGGTGTTCGACACCAACACCGGGCAGCTCATCTCGGACTACCCGGTGGTCTTCGGTGGCGACAACGGGCTCCGCTACTGCTACAGCACCACCCAGGACGCGGTGGGTGGCGGCGTGATGAAGGACGCGACGCCCTACTACTTCGCCGTGACCGCGTATTCGGTGCCCGCCCACCGCGGCTGCCTCGACGGGACCGCGCCGCCGGGGACGCTCTGCCCCGAGCCGCGGGTGCTCGAGAACTCGCAGCAGGCGGTCACGGTCGTCCCGCAGCGTCCCGCGCTGGGGACGGATCTGTCGACGGCGCATACGCTGTGCCCCGAGTTCATCCGCGCGGATCCGGACCAGGCCCCGACCTCGGACCGGGTGGAGTTGACGGTCGTGGACCCGCCGGAGGTCACCGGCCACACCTACGAGATCTTCTACGCGCCGCTGCCGCGTGACACGATCATCGACGGCGACCTGGTGCACATCGGCTGGAACCTCGCGGACCTCAACACGGGGGTGACCCTGCTTCCCGACCAGGTCAACAAGAGCGGGGACGGGGCCTACCAGATCGTGGACGGCCTGCAGGTCAAGGTCATCGGCGCGTACGTCAGGACCGACACCCTCAACACCGTGAACTACTTCGACGCGAGCTGCCCGGTGTTCGCTTCGTCCGCCCCGCCGTTCGCGGGGGTCGATGGGGGGCTCGAATTCTTCGGCAACGGCGCCGGCTTCGCGTTCACCTTCTTCGACGGGCTCGACCCGAACCCGGGCGGCCAGGTCGACTCCTTCACGACCGTCGAGGTGCGCTTCAGCAGCACGGACCGGCAGAAGGCGCACCGCTACTTCCGCCGGGAGCTGGATGGCGGCGGCACTCCGTCGGCGGGGCGCGGCTACCTGTACGCGGGATACCACACGGTGCCCTTCACCGCCTGGGACACGCAGCACAACATCCAGCTGGACGTGGGCTTCGTGGAACGTGCGGTCACCGACGACGACGGCAACCTCCTTGCCGGACAGCAGCCGGCGACGCAGGATTCCACCTGGGGGCCGGATGCCAGCGAGTTGGGCGGCCGCGAGTACCTGTGGATCAGCAAGCGCGCGTACACCGGGTCGCCGAACCCGGCGTTGACCGTGGATAGGAACGACAGTCGCTGGGAGTACGCGGCGTGGCTGACCGCCGTCCCGGGCCTCTCGCCCGCGGACGGGGACGTGTTCCGCTTCGTCTGGGGCTTCATCCCGGGCACGCCGAACGACTCGATCCGCTTCGGCACCCGGACGCTGGTTCGCGGCAACGCCGCGCTCGCAAGGACGGGTCTCGACCGCATCCGCGTGGTCCCGAACCCCTACTACAACCGCTCGCGCTACGAGCTGAGCCAGTTCAACCGCGTGATGCGCTTCATCAACCTGCCCGAGATCGCCACGGTGAGGATCTTCAGCCTCTCGGGGCAGCTCGTGCGGATACTCCGCAAGACCGACCCGACCGTCTCCCAACTCGACTGGGACCTGCAGACCGAGAACCGGCTGCCCGTCGCGAGCGGCGTGTACGTCTATCACGTCGAAGCGCCGGGCGTCGGGACCATCTTCGGGCGCCTGGTCGTGTTCATGGAGAAGGAACGGCTGAACACTTTCTAGGGGGGTGCGACGATGATCGGGAATCCTTCGCAAAGGAGAGACAAGATGCCTCGTCTCATCATTCTCGCGCTCGTCCTGCCGGCCCTCCTGGCGGGCGCGGCGGCCCCGGCCCTGGCGGGCTCGAACGGCCGCAAGGGAACGGAGGGGGCGCAGGAGTTGATGATCCCCGTCGGGCCGCGTGGTGCGGCCCTTGGCGGGGCGGTCGTGGGTGACGTCAGCGGGGTGGAGGCGATGTACTGGAACCCGGCCGGCCTGGGCACGCTGTCCAAGACCGAGGCCTTGTTCACTCACACCCAGTACTTCGCGGGCATGAAGCTGAACTACGCCGCCGTCGCGACGCAGGTCAGCGGCTTCGGCACGCTCGGCTTCGCGGCCAAGGTGCTCTCGATCGGGGATGTCATCGTCACCACCGAGAGCGCTCCCGAGGGCACGGGCGAGATCGCCCAGCCCACGTTCACCGTGCTGGGTCTCACCTGGGCCAGGCAGTTCACCGACCGCGTCGTGTTCGGCATGACCGGAAACCTGGTGAACGAGCGCATCATCAACCAGGGCGCCACGGGCATGGCGTTCGACTTCGGCGTGCAGTACCTGACCGGCTGGCGGGGGTTGGATCTGGGCATCGCGATGAAGAACTTCGGCCCCGGCATGACGTTCAGCGGCCCGGGAACGGAGGTCAGCATGCTCGCCCCCGACCAGGACCCGACGGCCGCGCCGCGCATCTTCACGTCGGAGACCGCGAGCTTCGAGTTGCCGTCGTATTTCACGATGGGAGCCTCCTGCAACGTCTATAGCACGCCCGCAGCCCGGTTCACGGTGCTCGGGGCGCTGCAGAACAACAACTTCCAGGGGAACGCCATCCGGGGCGGCCTGGAGTGGGCCTATCGGGACCTGGTCGCCCTGCGAGGTTCCTATTTCGGCAGTTTCGTCGGAACGATGGACCCCAACACCGGCGAGGACCATTCGAAGTTCGAGGGCGGCGACGACCTCTACACGGGCTTCGCGGTGGGTGGCGGGGTGAAGGTCCGCACCGGAGACACGGGCCACATGGGCGTGGACTTCACCTGGCGGCCGGTGCGTCAGGGGTTCTTCGACGACATCATCGACGTGGGACTGAAGCTGTCCTTCTAGCGCGCACCCGGGACACGACGGCCCGTGGGGGAGTGCTCCCACGGGCCGTTCCCCAGGTGCGCTACCTGCCGCCCGCCAGTTCGCGCAGCCGCTCCAGCAGCCGCGCGGTGCCCCAGGTGTCGAGCGCGCAGTAGCGCAGCAGGGCATCGCGGAGTCGTGCCTGCTCCGCCTCCGCCAGCGTTCCGCCGCGCAGCAGCAGCCGCGCCAGTTCGAGCGCCGCGCCGCCGCCGTCCGAGACCTCGAGTCCGGTGTAGCTCAACTCCGGCACGAGCACCGGCAGCACGCTCTTCAGGCTGAAGCTGCCACCGAAGTCGGGGTGGTAGACGTGGTCGCGCACCGCGGGCAGCAGGTCCGCGACCCGCGAGTCGATGCCCTCCATCGCGCGGGCCGCCTCCGGGCCCAGCGCCGCGCCCAGCGCACGCAGACAGGTCTTCTCGAAGCCCGCGTTGTACGCGACGATGGTCCGGGCGCCCGCGCAGGCGGCGACCAGCGCCTCCGCGATCCGCGGCCGCGGATCGTCCGGGCCCTCGGCCAGCCACTCGAGGTGCTCGTAGCCGCCGCCCGGCTGCTGCCGGTGGCAGCTGAACTGGACCGGGATGCTGTCGTAGGGGTGGCAGCCCCTCCACACCGGGACGGCCGGGTTGATGGTCTCGAAGTCGAGGAAGGCCAGCGGCGGCTCGAACACCTTCAGCGCGTCACGCAGCGACGGCTCGACGATCAGCTCGTTCGCCACCACCGAGCGGCGCTGGCGCTCGGCCGTCGCGTTGAGGCTCACGCCTGCGGGCAGTGCCTGGATGGTGCGGCAGCCGCCGGCCACGAGGTCCCAGGCCTGCTTCCCGATGCGGTAGAGCGTGCTCACGTGGTGCTCCGGCAGGTCCGCCCAGCAACGGGACACGAAGGGGCACTCGCGAGGGGTGCTGCAACGCGGGCCGATCGCGACCTCGGGCAGCGGCCCCTCCAGCATCCGCAGTTGCTCCCGCACCTGCGCGGGGACCTCCGGCAGCAGGGCCGCGACCTCGTTGGTCACGTCGGCGCGCGCGAACAGGTCGCTCAGATCGGGGAACGCGCACTCGCGATTCAGGTGCATGATCTCGACGCTGCGCACCTCGAGCCCCGCCCGCTCCAGGACGTGCGCCTGGATGGCCGCGTCGGGCAGGTGCTCGGGCTTGGCGCTGGTCGAGGACTTGACCTCGATCAGGCCGAAGCCGCCGCGCAGCCGCTCGAGGATGTCCACCGCCACGAACACGCGGTCCGCGGAGAACGAGGCCTCGTAGAGGACCCGGACTCCGGCTGCGACCGCCGCCGCGGTCGCGTCGAGCTTCTCCTGGAACCGGCCGTAGGGGAGATCGATCAGCGTCCCACCGGGCACGTAGCTGCGCGCCAGGGTCCCGACGTCCGTGCCCTGGTCGAAGAGCGCCTGGGTCTGGGGGCCGGGAACGAGTTCGGGCGCGTCCGGCTCGTGCACGCGCCACCAGAGCTGCTTGTGGCACTGCAGGCCCGCGGTGAAGCGGGACTTGGAGAGACGGTAGGCGGTGCCCACGCGAAGTACGGCCTCCGAGGGGTGGGGGAACCCGTCAGGTGCGAGTGTAGCGGAATGCGCGCCCGGCCTTCCCCGTCCCCCGATCCCAGACGCCGGGCGGCCACTCCGTGGTGGTGGTGGCGGCCCGAAACCAGTGCCTTGACTACCGTCGTCCCACGCCGCTCACGGCACCAGGGCCACGCGCCGCACCAGGTTCGTTCCGGGGCCGGTCAGCCGCACGAAGTACAGCCCCGGACCGATCCGTGCCCCCGGGCCGCGGGCCTGCCAGGTGACGCTGCCCTCGCCCGGGACGTTGTCCGCCAGCCGCGCCACGCGCGCGCCGCGCACGTCGAACACCTCCACACTCAGCGGCCCGCTGGCGGTGAAGCTCACGAACAGCTTGTCGCGGAACGGCGAGGGACCGGCGACCAGGTGGACGGCGGGGTCGGTGACCACGGCCGGCCGGCCGGCGTCCACCCAGGCGGTGTAGACCAGCGAGGCGGTCATCACGCTGGCCGTGTCGAGCCGCGCCTGGGTCAGGACGTGCGTGCTGTTCCACAGCGAGGCGTAGTAGGTCGAGTTGTACGAGCCGCCCGAGGCCGCCCTGGCGGCGTTGTCGGCCGCGAGGATGGGGCTCACCCCGGCCCACGAGGCGGCGATCAGGTCGAACGCCGCGTCCAGCGGGCTCGAGTAGTAGGTGGCGGTCATCGCCGGGGTGTCCAGCTGGCCGAGGTAGGTGGAGATCATCGAGCTCTCGTAGCGCGAGTGGATGCCGGTGTTGCCGGTGAGCTGACCGTTGTAGTTCACGGTGCAGTGCAGCGGCATGTTGGCGTCGCCCAGGTAGTGGCAGAGGTCGGCGATGGTCAGGGCGGCGGCGCTCCACTGCTGCGTCTGGAGCTGCGCCGTCAGCGTGGTCACGACCTCGCCGATCGCCCACGGCAGCACGCCGTTGTCGTTCACGATGAAGGCGCCGTACAGCGCCTCGAGCGCCGTCCTGTCTCGCGGCAGGGTGCCGGCCAGGAACTCGGGGTAGTAGTCGATGTCGATGTAGTGCCGCTCGCTCTCGCCGGGCGTGGAGCCCTTGCGCGAGTCGGGGTCGGTCACGTGCGCGTCCACCGCGCCGTCGTAGGCACGCAGGCCGTCCAGGTCGGCGGGCAGGTGCTGCGAGTAGTGCTGCGCGATGTAGTGGTGGCCATCCCCGCCCCAGGTCCAGCCGGTCGCGGGGAGGACCGCGCAGAGGATCGCGGTGAGGACCACGATGGAGGCGCGTCGCAGGCGGTTCGAGTCGAGCATGGCGTTCCCCTTGCGCCGGGAGGGAATCCCGGATGCCTGTCTGCAGTGCGATGAAGCCGCGCGGAGGATAGCACGTTCGGCGCCGAAGCCGCCCCGGGAACGTCGCGGGAACGTCGCGGGAACGTCGCGGGTCGGGAACCTCAGGTGCCACCCGACCCGCGGCCCGGGAGTGGCCGATGGCAGGCTGACCTGTCGTTGGATTGCCCGGGCTTCTCCGTCGCCCTCGCCCTCACGCTCGCGCCAAGCCCGACGGCCACCCCATCGGGGTGGCCGCCAGGAGAGAAGACCATCGCCTCGACTCAGCGTCGTTCCACGTCACTGCACCATCGTCACCCGCCGCACCGCGTTCGTTCCCGGGCCGCTGAGGCGCACGAAGTAGAGCCCGGGCCCCGCCGGGGCGCCCGAGGCGCCGGGCCGCCAGATGACGCTGCCCTGGCCCGGGACGTGGTCCGCCAGCTGCGCCACCCGCGCGCCGCGCACGTCGAACACGTCCACGCTCATCGGGCCGGGGCCGGCGAAGCGCACGGTCAGCGCGTCGCGGAACGGCGAGGGACCGGCGACCAGGCGGACGCCGGCATCCGCGGCCATCGGGGGTGCGGCCAACGGCGGCACCTCGCTCGATCCGGGCACGGTCGGCGCGCCGGCCTTCGCCCAGGCGGTGTAGACGAGCGAGGCGGTCATCACGCTGGCCGTGTCGAGCCGCGCCTGGGTCAGGACGCGCGTGCTGTTCCACAGCGAGGCGTAGTAGGTCGAGTTGTACGAGCCGCCCGACGCCGCCCTGGCGGTGTTGTCGGCCGCGAGGATGGGGCTCACCCCGGCCCACGAGGCGGCGATGAGGTCGAACGTCGCGTCCAGCGGACTCGGGTAGTAGGTGGCGGTCATCGCCGGGGTGTCCAGCTGGCCGAGGTAGTTGGAGATCATCGTGCCCTCGTAGCGCGAGTGGATGCCGGTGTTGCCGGTGAGCTGACCGTTGTAGTTCACGGTGCAGTGCAGCGGCATGTTGGCGTCGCCCACGTAATGGCAGAGGTCGGCGATCGTCAGGGCGGCGGCGCTCCAGTTCAGGGCCTGGAACTGCGCGGTGAGCGTAGTCACCGAACTGACGATGGCCCAGGGCAGGACGCCGTTCGCGGTGACCTCCGTAGGGCTGTAGAGCGCTTCCAGCGTGCTCCTGTCGCGCGGCAGGGTGCCGGCCAGGAACTCGGGGTAGTGGTCGATGTCGATGTAGTGCTTCTCGCTCTCGCCGGGCGTGGAGGGCTTGCGCGAGTCGGGGTCGGTCACGTGCGCGTCCACGGTGGCATCGTAGGTGTGCAGTCCGTCGATGTAGGCGGGCAGGTGCTGCGAGTAGTGCTGCGCGATGTAGTGGTGTCCCACCGAGCCCCAGGTCCAGCCGTTCGCGGGAAGGCCCGCGCAGAGGATCGCGGTGAGGACCACGATGGAGGCGTGCCGCACACGGGTGGCGTCGAGCATGGTGTCCCTTTGCCCCGAGGAGGGGATGGATGCCTGTCTGGAGTGCGCTGCGGCCTGCAACAGGATACCACGTTCCGCGCCGGGCCCGCGCACGCCCCCGCGGCAGGACCCGCCGGACGACCCCCGCGGACCCGGTCCGGCCGCGGCGCCCACCGGTGGCCTCCGTGTTCCCTTTTCCCGGCGCTCCTCTTAGAATGTCCGGCCATCCACTGCACACCTGCCCCCGAGAGGATCCGAGCATGATCGAGCAGTTCCACCGTCCGGCCACGATCCGCGAGGCCCTCGCCCTGGAGAAGAGGTTCCAGGGGCGGGCGGTCTTCATCGCGGGCGGGACGCATCTCAACTCGACTGCCTGCGCACGGTGCCCCGAGCACCGCACCAGCCTTTCGGGCCTGGGGCGCGATCGAAACGAACGGAAGCAGGGTGCCGGGGTCACCCGGTCCCTCTGCTCGAGCGCCTGCGCGCTGCGCCCCGAGCACTTCATCAGCCTCGCGGGACTGGGACTCGATCGCGTCGTGGTGAAGCAGGGTGTCGTGGTCATCGGGCCCCTCTGCACGTTCCAGCGGCTGATCGACGACCGGAGGGTCCCGGCGGGCCTGCGCGCGGCGGCCGCCCAGCTCGTGAGCCGGAACGTCCGCGAGATGGCGACCCTCGGTGGACACCTCGCCAGCAACCCGTCCTACAGCGACCTGATCCCGATGCTGATCGCGCTGGGCGCGAAGCTCGGGTTGTCGCGCCCGGGCACCGCGAAGACCATCCTGGTCGCGGACTACGTCGCGAAGCCCACCGCGGGTCTCATCACCAGGATCGTCCTGCCCCGGCCCAGGGCCGCGCGCGTGACCGCGTGCCGTAACGCCCGGGCCTGCGCCAACGCGCGCTCGATCGTCAGCGCGGCGGTCTCCGCGACGGTCGTCCGGGGCGCCGTGAAGGATCCGATCATCGCGCTGAGTGGCGTGGGGGACCGTGTCGTGAGGCTGACCGCGGTCGAGGAGGCGGTGGACGGCAGGCCCCTGCCCGCGATGGATGAACTGCAGGCGCTGGCCGGCCGGGCGGTGCGGCCCACCGCCGATCTCTCGGGCAGCGCCGCGTTCCGCAGGTACCAGGCCGGGGTGGTGGTGGCGCTGGCGCTGCGGGACGCCCTCGGGCAGAAGCGGGGGCGGTCATGAGGATCGCGGTCAAGGTCAACGGGACGCGGCGGGAGTTCGAGGTCCAGCCGGGCGAGCGGGTGCGCGACCTGCTGCGGCGCGAGCACCTCCTCTCGGTGCGCAACGGCTGCGACGGGCAGGGCAGTTGCGGCGCCTGTTCGATCCTCCTCGACGGCCGGACGGTCAACTCCTGCTTGCTGCTGGCGCCCCAGGTGGACGGCCGGGAGATCCGCACCGTCGAGCACCTGGCGAAGGACCGGCAGCTGTCGGCGGTCCAGACGGCCTTCATCGACACGGGCGTAGTCCAGTGCGGCTACTGCACGCCGGCCATGCTGCTGGCGACCGAGGCGCTGCTCTCGCGCCACGAGCAGCCGACGCGCGAGCAGGTCCGCGACGCCCTCTCGGGGGTGTTCTGCCGCTGCACCGGCTACGAGCAGTGCTTCGCGGCGGTCGAGCTGGCGGCGAAGCGCCGCAAGGACCCGGCCCATGCGGCGGCCAGGGGGCAGGAGTTCCGCGAGGACCTGCGCATCGTCGGCAAGCCCGGCCGCAAGGTGGACGGCGCGCGCCTGGTGCGGGGCGAGAAGGCCTACGTCGAGGACATGGCGGGAAGCGACGCCTGCCGCCTCAAGGTGCTGGGCTCGCCGTACGCGCACGCCTACATCAGGTCCATCGACACGAGCCGCGCCGAGGCGCTGCCGGGGGTCGTGCTGGTCCTGACCCACCGGAACTGCCCGGACGTCTACTACAACACGGCCGGGCAGGGATTCCCGGAGCCCTCGCCCTACGACCGGAAGATGTTCGGCGAGAAGCTGCTCCACGTCGGCGACCGCGTGGCCGCGGTGGTGGCGGAGACCGTCGAGATCGCCCGGGAGGCGCTGCGGAGGATCAGGGTCGAGTACGAGGTGCTCGAGCCCGTGCTCTCGGTCGAGGCGGCCGCGGCGCCGGGGGCGCCCGTGCTGCACGGCGGCGTGATCGAGTACGTCGCCGGCGCGCCCGCGGACCTCGACAACCGCGGGGCCGAGCCGCGCGACGGCAAGGTCATCTACCAGTTCCCGATCCACGGCGACCCGCGCAGGAACCTCGCCGCCAGCGTGAGCGGCGGCATCGGCGACGTCGAGCGCGGGCTGGCCGAGGCCGAGGTCGTGATCGAGCGCGAGTACGAGACCTCGCAGGTCCAGTGCGCGCCGGTCGAGCCGCACGTCGTCTTCACCCGGATCGAGGGCGAGCGCCTGGTGATCCACGCCTCCACGCAGGTGCCCTGGCACGTGCGCCGCATCGTATCGCGCATCCTCGGCATCAGCGAGAACCAGGTGCGCGTCATCAAGGAGCGCGTGGGCGGCGGCTTCGGCGCCAAGCAGGACATGGTGCTCGAGGAGGTCGCCGCGTACGCGACCTGGGTGACGGGCCGGCCGGTGCTCTACCGTTTCACCCGTGAGGAGGAGTTCATCGCCTCGCGCACGCGCCACCCCATGAAGATCAAGGTCACCCTGGGGGCGAAGCGCGACGGGAGCCTCACGGCCGTGAAGATGGAGGTCCGTGCCAACACCGGTCCGTACGGGGCGCACTGCCTGACGGTCCCGATGAACGCCTGTTCGAAGAGCCTGCCGCTGCTGCTCTGCGAGAACGTGCACTTCGATGTGAGGACCTGGTACACGAACATCCCGCCCGCCGGGGCCTACCAGGGTTACGGGGCGCCGCAAGGCTCGTACGCCCTGCAGCTGGCCTGCGCCGAGCTGGCGGATGCGCTGGGCATGGACCACCTCGCCTTCCTCGAGCGGAACCGCGTGCGCGAGGGGACGATGCTCGAGATCCTCAAGTGCCTGGGTGAAGGGCGCGAGGGCACGGCGCAGGCGGTCTCCAGCTGCGGCCTCGGGCCGGCGCTCGAGCAGGGCCGCGCGATGATCGGCTGGGACACGGAGGCGACGAGCGACGATCCCGACGTGCGGATCGGCAAGGGCGTGGCCATCATCCAGCAGGGCTCGGGGCTGCCGGGCATCGACTCGGCCAACGCCTCGGTCGCGCTGCTCGGCGACGGCACGTTCATGTTGCTGAGCGGCGGGACCGACATGGGCACGGGCCTCGACACGCTCGTGGTCAAGCTGGTGGCCGAGTGTCTCTGCACCGGGGTCGGCGACGTGTCGCTGATCGTGGCGGACACCGACGTCACGCCCTACGACGACGGCGCGTACGCCTCAAGCGGGACGTTCTTCTCGGGCAACGCGGCGCTGAACGCGGCGCAGGAGATGAAGAGGAGGCTGCTCGAGACGGCCGCGCGGATGCTGGGCGAGCCGGCCGAGGGCCTGGCGCTGGCGTATCCGTCCACGGTGGTGGGCGGCTCGCGTCCCGTCTCCTACGCCGAGATCTCGCGCTTCACGGTCTCGGGCACCGGCACCGGGCAGCTCCTGAGCTCCGCGTGCTACACCACTGACAAGGCGGCGTTCCCCTACGGTGCGCACTACTGCCAGGTGGCGGTGAACACGCGCACCGGCGCGGTGAAGGTGCAGAAGTACTACGCGCTGCAGGACTGCGGCACGCCCATCAACCCCGACCTCGCGCTGGGGCAGATGTACGGCGGCGCGCTCAAGACCATCGGACACTCGCTCTTCGAGGAGCTGCTGCTCGACGAGCGGGGGCGGTGCCGCAACGCGAACCTGATCGAGTACAAGGTCCCCATGATCCGCGATCTGCCCGACGACTTCCGGGCGGTGCTGGTCGAGACCACCGACCCGTTCGGGCCGTACGGCAGCAAGTCGGTCTCGGAGATCGCCTGCAACGGGGCGGCGCCGGCGATCGCCTCCGCGATCCACGACGCCACCGGCGTGTGGATGCGCAGCTGGCCGTTCAGCGCGGAGAAGATGCTGCGCGCGCTGGGGCGGCTGGGCGGGGAGGGGAAGCGATGAGCGCGCCGTGCTTCACGCTCTGCCGCGCGGAGTTCCTGCTGCCGCTGGCCGCGCCGGACCGGGGCGAGCGCATCCAGGACGGCTACCTGCTGAGCGAGGGCGAGACGATCCGCGAGGTCGGCCGCTACGCGCCCGAGATCGGCAGGCGCATCCGCGAGGCCTACGGCGCGGCGCTGCACGTGATGGGCGATCCGGGGCCCGGCGCGGACGTGCCCAGGCTGCGCGCGGCGCTGATGCCGGCCTTCGTCAAGGCGCACGGGCACGATCACGAGCAGCCGCTCATCGGCATCGCCAAGGACGAGCCGCTGACGGACTGGCTCGACCACGCGGTGAACCCGTTCACGAGCTTCATGAACACGCAGCAGGAGCGGCTCTACCGCGAGCTGGGGGTGTCGCCGCACCTGGTGACCTACCGGCTGGCCCGGCTCTGCGACATCCACTACGGCATCACCACGAGCCTGGTCCACCACTGCAACTTCAACAAGTTCCACGTCGGCGAGCTGGCGCAGGCGAACGAGGCCGCGGGCACGACCATGATCGTGGCGATCGGCGGCCAGGACCGCAACTACGTGAAGGAGGCGCTGGACCGGCCGGAGCAGGCGCTCGCGCGCCTCGACGACGCCCTTGCCCTGCCGGACCTGGCCCGGACGTCCTTCTGCCCGGGCCCCGACCAGTTCTTCTCGAACAGCCGCGAGATGCTGGTGCCGCTCAAGCGCTGGGCGCGCGAGCACGGCACGCTCTTCCACATCCACAGCGCCGAGGAGCCGCGCACCACGCGCTGGTTCAGCGCCGAGGTCGAGCCGGGCCTGAGCGAGGTCGAGTTCGCCGAGTCCCTCGGCATCCTCGACGGCGACACGATGCTGGCGCACCAGGTCAACTGCGGCCCGCGCGACGTCGGGATCCTGGCGAGGACCGGCGCGCAGATCGTGCACAACCCGCTCGCCAATACCATCCTCGGCTCGGGCATGCCGCCGCTGATCGAGATGCTCGCCGCGGGAGTGCCGGTGGCGATCTCGACCGACGGCTCGGGCTCCGGCGACAGCCAGAACATCCTGGGCGCCGCGCGGCTTGCCGCCCAGTACCAGAAGGCGCTGCACCAGGACGCCACGCTGCTGCACTCGCAGCAGTTGCTCGAGATGATCACCAGCGTGCCCGCGCGGATGCTGCGGCAGGAGCAGGGCGAGCTGGCGCCCGGCCGCCGCTCCGACTGGATCCTGCTGGGCCTCGACCGTCCCAACCTGACGCCGACGCGCCTCGACAATGTGATGGAGAACCTCATCTGGGCGGCCGACGGCAGCGAGGTGGAGACGGTGGTGGCGCGCGGCAGACTGCTCAAGCGGGACGGCCGCGTGCTGCCCTTCGCTGATGGGACCGGCCCGGAGGCGATCATGGCCGCGGCGCAGCGGCTCTCGGAGTTGTTCGCGGAGCACCGCCGGACCGCGCCCGAGCTGAGGGGCACCGGGGCCCACCGGTAGCCCGATGCGCGTTACCGCCATCCTGCTGGCTGCGGGCTCGTCCACCCGCTTCGGCGGGCGGAAGCTGCTGGCGCCCTGGCACGGACGGCCGCTCTACGAGCACGCGCTCGAGGCGCTGCTCGCGTCGCCAGCGGTCGTCGAGACGCTCGTGGTCGTGCAGCCCGGCTTCGCCGCGCCGCCGGCGCGTGCGCGCTGCCGCCTCGTCGTCAATCCGGATCACGCGCAAGGCATGGGCGCCTCGCTGCGCGCGGGCGTGCGGGCCGCGGCAGGGGACGCCGAGGCCTATCTCGTCGCGCTCGCCGACATGCCCCGGATCACGCCCGCGCTGATCGCCGCGCTCGTCGCGCGCCATCGTCAGGCGGGCCGGCCGATCGTGGTCCCCGTCTGCCGGGGCCGCCGGGGCCATCCCGTGATCCTCGGCGCCGCGCTGCGCGGGGCGCTGCTCGCGGTCACGGGGGACGTCGGGGCGCGCGAGATCATCCGTGCGCATCCGGAGTGGGTCGGGGAGTTCGAGACGGGGGACGAGGCCGTGCTCTTCGACGTGGACCTGCCCGTGGACCTGGCGCCGGCGGAGGACGGCGCATGAGACCCCCCCGGGAGCGGGTGCTGGTCAAGGGCGCCGGCGAGCAGGCGTCGGCCACGGCGCACCGGCTGTTCCGCTGCGGCTATCGCGTGGCGATGACCGATCTCGAGCGGCCGACGGCCATCCGCCGCACGGTCGCCTTCTGCTCGGCGATCTACGAGGGAGAGATCGAGATCGAGGGTGTGCGCGGCGCGCTCCATCGGCGCGAGGACGTCGGGGCGCTGCCGGACCCCGCCTGGGACCACGTCCCCGTGTGCGTGGATCCCGGGGCCCGGCTCGTCGCCCTGTGGCGCCCCGACGTGATCGTGGACGCGCGCATCCTGAAGACGAACCTGGACAACCGTCGCGAAGACGCGCCGCTGGTGATCGGCCTGGGGCCCGGGCTCGAAGCCGGTCGCGACCTGCACTACGTGGTCGAGACCATGCGCGGGCACGACCTCGGCCGGATCATCGCGAGCGGGTTCTCCTCGCGCGACACCGGCGCGCCCGGCGAGATCGGCGGCTACACGCACGAGCGCGTCGTCCGGGCCCCGGCGGACGGCGTCTTCACGAGTTCCCGGAGGATCGGCGAGCAGGTCGCGGCGGGCGACGTGCTCGGGAGCGTGGCGGGGGGGGAGATAAGGTCCCGGATCGCGGGCGTGCTGCGTGGCCTGCTATGGCCCGGCCTGTCCGTGACCGAGGGCTTCAAGGTGGCGGACGTAGATCCGCGTGGCGACGCTTCCATGTGCACGACGCTGTCCGACAAGGCACGCATCATCAGCGGCAGCGTGCTCGAGATCGTAGTGGCTCACGCCGGCCGGCGGATCCCGCGTGATCCTTGACGCCTTCGGGCTGCGCGCGCGGCGCTGCGTCCACCTGATCGGCGGCGGCGGCAAGACCACGCTGATGTTCGCCGCGGCGCAGGCGCTGGCGGCCGAAGGGCGCTCCGTGCTGACGACGACCACCACTCGCATCCTGCATCGGGAGGCGGCGCAGTCTGAATGCGTCGTGGTCGGTTCGGATGCCGCGTTCCTGGTGGAGCGCCTGCGCGTCGCGTTCGCCAGTCACCGGCACGTGACCGCCGTGGCGCCGGGCCCCGGGGGCGGGCGGAAGGTCGGCGGGCTCACGAACGCCGTGCTCGACGCGCTGATCGATGCGCGCGTCGCCGGGCACGTGCTGGTCGAGGCCGACGGCTCGGCCGGGCGCCCGCTCAAGGCCCACGCGGACCACGAACCGGTGGTCTCGCCGCGCGCCGACCTGGTCATCGCGGTGATCGGCGCGGACTGCCTGGGCGAGCCGATGGACGACGCGCACGTGCATCGGGCTGCGCTGCTGCGCGAGCGGCTCGGCCGGCCGCCGGGAGCGATCGTGACGGCGGAGGACGTGGCGGACATCGTGCTGCACCGCGATGGCTACCTGGCGCGGGTGGCGCGCGAGGTCGAGGTCATCGTGTTCGTGAACCAGGCCGCGACGCCGCAGGCACTGGCCCCGGTACGCCGGCTTGCCGGGACGCTGCTGCGGGCGGACTCGGAGCGCCGCCTCGCACACGTGGTCGTCGGCGACGTGCGGGCCGGGGTGTACGAGCGCGCCGGGTAGGAAGGCGCCGGGGAGCGTGTCGAGCCGGTTGGGGATGCAACCCGGTGCGGCGCTGCCCTGGAAGCAGTCGGCTTGCTCAGGCCGTCGGTGGGATGCTAGTTTCGCGGTCCCTGAGGCGGCATAGCCAAGTGGTAAGGCGAGCGCCTGCAAAGCGCTTATTCCCCGGTTCGAATCCGGGTGCCGCCTCCAGTTTCTCTCCCACAATGCTGGTGCGACGCCCTCCTTGTCGCCGGCGTGGCCCTGGAGCAGGGGCGTGACCTGACCGGCCCGGTTGCCGTGCACCAGCCCTACACACCCAGTGGCCGCACCCGGGTGCGCAGCCCATTGAACTGGCGCACATTTGGGCGCACTGCCTGCGCCCCCTCGCCTCGCCATTCGTGATTTGTCCCTGCAGTGCGGGGTTGAATCGCGCCCAGCCGCCTGGTGGTCCGGTTGCCCATGGGTACGAGATCCAGGGGGCAGTCTTCACTTTCGCATGACATCGCGTGTCTCCCGACCCGCTAGAATTGCTGATCATGCTCAGAGTGATTCACATCCTGCTCCTGGTCTTGCTGGTCGGGGCACAGGTCGGCTCGGCCGCCCTGCCGCTCACGGCACCGTGTGAGACATGCCAAGACGGTTGCACTCCGAGTGATGTCTGCGGCGCTGACTGTCTCCTTTGCGCCGCTTGCTGCTCGGGTGTCACGGGGAGCCTGGTGCCCCCTATCTGCATGCTCGCGCCGATGCCGATCGCAGGTGCCATGCCGCCTGAACGCGTCCTCTCGCTGTCTCCCCACCACACCGAGATCCTCCACATCCCGGAATCCACGCTCGTCTGACCTGCCCAGTGTCCGGCAGGTAAGTCAGCCCAACGCCGCGGCTCCCGGCCGCTGGCCATGTTGGCTGCCTGCCCCGGTCGGTTCCGTCGCCCAGGGAGCGTGGATCATCCATGATCAAACATATCGTCCTCTGTCTGGGGTGCATGTTCGTCTGGAGCGCCTGCGGTGCCACGCAGCCGCGGCACGAAGCGCTGGATTCACTCGGCCCGCCGTCGAGCGTCCCGGTTGCCCGGGATGCTGTGTCCGGGCCTGAGGCGTTCTCGGACACCCTCAGGATCACCTGGCAGGACATCACCCGCCTGACCGACGAGCATCCTCGTCTGGCTGTGGGGTTGTTCGGCGTGGCCGCGGCACGCGGGGCCGCCGCTGCGGCCGGTACCATCCCCAATCCCTCGCTCGAGGCCGTGGTCACGAACGGTGAGAAGCCCGAGGCTTCCAAGTACCACCGAGAGTGGAGCCTGGAACTCACGCTGCCGCTCGACTGGCTCGCCCAACGCGGCCACCGGGTGGGAGCTGCGACGGCCCAAGTCGAGGCAAGCCGGGAAGAGGCCAGGGCGATTCGGCGGGATGCCCTCTTCGAACTCCAGAGCCTGTTCTGGAATCTGGCCCATGACCAGGCTCAGGTCGCCGCGATCGAGGTCTTGCAGAGCCAGACCGCGGAACTCGCCCGGCTGGTTTCCCGGCGCGTCGAGACAGGCGAGGCCCGGCCATCCGAGGTGACCCGCGTCGAGATCGAACTCGAGAAGGTGACCGGCGAGCTGGAGGCGAATCGGAGCTCGCTGCGTGCACGCCAGGATCAACTGGGGTTGTGGATCCAACACGCCGAGGGGCAGCGACTGGTGGTCGATGCCGATCTCGCGTCGGTCCCGAGCGTGCCCGATCTGGGCACGGCACTGGCGGCGGTCCGTGCCGGCCACCCCTCGCTGGATGCGGCACGCGCACGGGTCCGGATGCTCGCCGCGGAGCTGGGCGCCGAGCGGATGGCGCGCATCCCGGAGGTGAGCATCCGGGGCTTCACCCTCGAGGAGCCCGAACGCCGCGCACGCGGCGGCGCACTCGCCCTCGACCTGCCGCTCTGGAACTGGAACTCCGGGCGCATCGCCCAGGCCCGGGCACAGCTCGAGGCCGGCAGACGGCAGCTCGAGTGGGAGACGCGCCAGATCGAGTCGGCGGTCATCGAAGTGCAGGCCGCCTGCCTGGCCAATGCTCAGACGGCGATCCGGTACCGGGACCGGATCCTCCCGCGCTCCGAGGCCGCGGCCCAGATCATGGAGAAGTCGTATCGCCTGGGTGAGGCCAGCCTGTTCGAGGCGATCGATGCACGGCGGGTGCTGGTCGAGACCCGGCGTCAGCACCTCGCAGTACTCCTCCAAACCCAGCTCGATCGCAGCCATCTCAACGCCCTCGTAGGACAGGAGGATGCCCCATGAAGACGACTCCCATCACGGTGCTGACTATCACAGGCCTCGTTCTCGTCCTTGTCCTGTCTCTCACTTCCTGCAGAGAGCCAGGCGTGGGCGAGCCTCGGCAGGCGGCGGCGGCGCAGATCGCCACCCCTACTGCGGAGAGCGCCGCCAGCGCCGCCAAACCACGCCCCGAGGCCGAACCCTCGGACCTCGACAGCCCGGTCGAGGAGTTGTTCCGCCTGACCTGTGAGCACCGGATGAAGACCTTCGAGTGTGACGAGTGCCGGTATGAGACCGGCGTGGTACGCGCGCCGGCGGATCTCATCACGGGTGGACTTCTCGACACCGTGAAGGCCGTCCGCCGGCGAATCGAGGTGCAGCTCCGACTGACGGGCGAGGTGCAGTTCGACCAGCGCCGGGTCCTGCGTCTGAGCACGCAGGCAGAGGGGAACATCCGCAGCGTCCACGTGGCGCTGGGAGACCGGGTGAAGAAGGGGCAGGCCCTGATCGAGATCGAGAGCGTGGCGATCGGCGAAGCCGAAGGCGCCTATCTGGAAGCGCAGGCGGTGCTGCAGCTCGCCCGGCGCAACTACCAGCGGGTCACCGAGCTTCGCGAGGAGGCCATCGCGTCCGAGAAGGAGTATCTCCAGTCCAGGCATGAACTCGAGACCGCCCAGATCCGCGCGGAGTCCGCGCTGGGATCGCTGACCCGTCTGGGCATGTCCGTGGCGGACGTGAAGGATCTCGGCCAGACCTCTCCACGCGGGCGCCTGGTCCTGTGCGCGCCCTCGAGCGGTTCGGTGCTCTCGCTGAAGGCCGTCCCGGGCGAGGTCGCCAGAACCGAGGAGTCCTTGGCCATCATCGGAGACAACACCACGGTCTGGGTGTGGGCGGATCTCTACGAGCGGGACATCGCCCGGATCGTCCAGGAGCAGCGGCGGAGCAGGCTGTCGGCGACCGTGACCGTCCGGGCCTACCCTGGCGAGGAGTTTCGCGGTGTCGTGGACCTGGTGAGCCCCGCCATGGAGGAGGCCTCGCGCACCGTCCGGTTGCGCGTCGAGGTGAAGAACCCCGCGGGGCGGCTGTTCGCCGGGATGTTCGCCGATGTGAACGTGCTGCTGCCCGGCAAGGAGGAAGCGCTCGCGTTGCCCCGGGGCGCCGTCCTCGAGGACGAGGGCCGCTCGTTCGTGTTCACCCATCACCATGGCGAGTACTACGTGCGCCGTCCGGTCGTGCTCGGGTCTTCCTGGGGCGACCGTGTCGAAGTCGTGAAGGGACTCAGGTCCGGGGACATGGTCGTGGCCGACGGCGCTTTCCTCATGAAGTCCGACGTCCTGCGCTCGAAGATGGGCGCGGGCTGCGCGGACTGAGGAGGGCATCGTGAGACTCGTGACCTGGTTGTTGAAGAACCGGTTTCTCGTGCTCCTGGCGACCGGGGCCCTGATCGTCGCTGGACTGATCGCCTGGACGCGGCTGCCCATCGATGCATTCCCGGACGTCACCAACACCCAGGTGATGATCCTCAGCAAGGCTTCGGGGCTCGCCGCGGTGGACGTCGAACAGCGCGTGAGCTACCCGATCGAGCAGGTGATGCGAGGCCTGCCGCGCGTGACCCAGGTCCGCTCGATCTCCAAGGCAGGCCTCTCCCAGGTGGTCATCGTCTTCGAGGAGGGAGCGGATACGTACTGGACCCGCCAGGTGGTCTTCGAGCGGCTGGCCGCCGCGCGGCAGGAACTCCCGGACGGGGTGGAGCCGGAACTTGGCCCCGTCAGCACCGGCCTGGGCGAGATCTTCCAATACACGCTGGAGGGCAAGGGGCAGGACGCGATGGAGCTGCGCACCATCCAGGACTGGCTGGTGGCGCCGCTGCTCAAGCCGATCCAGGGGGTCACCGAAGTCAACAGCTTCGGCGGCTACGTCAAGCAGTACCAGGTGCTGCTCGCCCCGGAGAAGCTCCTCAAGTACGGACTGACCTCGAACGAGGTGGTCGAAGCCATCGAGCGGAGCAATGCCAACGCGGGCGGCGGTGTGGTCGTGCGCGGCTGGGAGCAGTCCTACCTGCGCGGCGTGGGATTGCTGCGGGACATCCCGGATATCGAGCGGACCGTGCTCAAGTCGAGCACCGGAGCGCCCGTATACCTGCGCGACGTCGCCGACGTGGTCATCGGTGCCGAACCCCGCCAGGGAGCGGTCACGCGCGACGGCAGAGGTGAGGTCGTGGCTGGCATGATCATCATGCTCAAGGGCGAGAACTCGAAGGAGGTGGTCGGCCGCGTCAAGCAGGCCATCACCAGGATTCAGGGAACGCTGCCCCCGGGAGTCCGCATCAACGTCTTCTACGACCGCACCTCGCTCATCGAAGCCTGCATCCGCACGGTCGTGGAGGCATTGTTGTTGGGCGGGCTCTTCGTGGTGATCGTGTTGTTCCTGTTCCTCGGCGAGTTCCGCACCGCCCTCATCGCCGTGATCTCGTTGCCGCTCACCTTCCTCGTGACGTTCATCGTGATGGGGCGCGTCGGCCTCACGGCCAACCTGATGAGCCTGGGCGGGCTGGCGTTCGCGGTGGGCATGGTCGTGGATGCCTCCATCGTCGTGGTGGAGAACGTGCGGCGGCACCTCGCGGAGCAGCGGGCCCCCGTGGAGAAGCGACTCGTAGTCGCCGGGGCCGTCATGGAGGTGGCCCGGCCGGTCGCTTTCTCGGTGCTCATCATCGCGATCGTCCTGGTCCCGCTCCTGACGCTCCAGGGGGTCGAGGGGAAGATGTTCGCGCCGCTCGCCATGACCATGCTCATCGCCATGCTCGTGTCGCTCGGCGTGGCGCTGCTCCTCGTACCGGTGCTCTCGGATGCCCTGCTGCGACAGACTCCGGAGCGGACCCCGCGCATCATGCAGTGGATTCGCCAGGGTTACGCGGCACTGCTCGAGCGGGCGATCCGGCGGCCTGCCGTTACGCTGGGGGTCGCGGTTGCCGCGGTGGTGCTCGCGGTCGCCCTGTCGCCGCTCATCGGCACCGAATTCATGCCTCCGCTCGACGAAGGCTCCATCGCGGTCAACGTCGTGCGCCTGCCGAACGCCTCGCTCGAAGGCGCGGTGAAGGTCTCCGATTTCATGGAGAAACGGTTGCTCACGTTCCCCGAGGTGCAGACGGTGGTCAGCAAGACGGGCCGTGCGGAGATCTCCGAGGACCCGATGGGGCCGGAGCAGACCGACCTGTTCATCATGCTCAAGCCCCGCCACAAATGGGGCACGGGTCGGAGCAAGGCCCAGCTGGTGGACGCCATCCAGAAGGACCTCAGCGAGATCCCCGGCCTGCGGTACTCCTTCACGCAACCCATCGCGCTGCGGGTCAACGAGCTCATCTCGGGTGTGAAGGGTGAACTGGCGCTCAAGGTGTTCGGGCCGGACCTGGACGTCCTCAAGGGGTTCGCCGACCGCGCCGCTGTCGCCGTGAACGGCGTGCGGGGCGCACGGGACGTGAAAGTCGAGCAGGTGTCGGGCATGAACCAGATCGACGTTGTGATCGACCGCGAGGCCGCCGCGCGCCACGGCATCCGCATCGGCGACGTCAACGACGCCATCGAGACCGCCATCGCCGGCCGGCGGGCCTCCACGTTCATCGAGGAGGAGCGGCGCTTCGCGGTCGTCGTGCGGTTCACGGAAGAGGCGCGTCGCGACATCCCCGAAATCGAGCGGTTGCTCGTCCCCGCGCCGGGAGGGGAGCGCGTCCCGCTGGCGCAGATCGCCGCGTTCCGCAAGGTCGAGGCACCGGCCCAGGTGAGCCGGGAGAATGGCATGCGCCGAGTGGTGGTCGAGGCCAACGTGCGCGGCCGGGACCTGGGCGGATTCGTCAATGAGGTCCGCGCGGCGGTGACCCCGCTCGCTCGTAACCTGCCGCCGGGCTACTTCGTCGAGTATGGCGGGCAGTTCGAGAACCAGCAGCGGGCCATGCGGCAGCTCGCGATTGTCGTGCCCATCGCGCTGCTGCTCATCATGGTGCTCCTGTTTCTGGCGCTCGGCTCCGTCACGAACGCGCTGCTGGTGCTGCTCAACCTGCCCTTCGCGCTGGTGGGTGGCGTGTTCGCGGTTGTGGCGTTCCGGATGCCGCTCTCGGTCTCGGCCGCAGTAGCGTTCATCGTTCTCTTGGGCGTCGCGGTTCAGAACGGTGTCGTGCTTCTCTCCTTCTTCCGGCAGCTGCGGCAACGCGGCGAAACCGTGGCGGACACCGTCCGCAAGGGTTGCGAGTTGCGT
>Ga0315286_10000215_pt1 | contig 44906 bp, 44 predicted proteins | sample YL17G10_0_MG_FD_205038 | JGI IMG/M metagenome (GOLD analysis project Ga0315286, IMG submission 205038) | Sediment microbial communities from Yellowstone Lake, YNP, Wyoming, USA - YL17G10_0 | ecosystem: Environmental > Aquatic > Freshwater > Lake > Sediment | place: USA: Wyoming | collected...
TTCATGCCTCATAAATCAGGCATCCTTCATTGCGGCGCCTGCACGTCACGGAAACGTGGGGTTTCAGATCGTGGGGGAAGTTAATCCACCGCGTACCCTTCTTGGTGGAGCACCTCGTAGAAGCGCTTTTCCGCAACCTCTTCATTGAATTCGGATTCAAACCCATCGCGACGGTCAAGAGAGGTAGTCATATCCCCCAGCCCGTAGTCATCAGATAGGGCAGTATAGGGAACGTTGAGCCACATGAGTCCTTGCTCCCCTTCCGTAATGGATCCACCTCCCATCCAATGGGTACTTTCCAGAATACTTTTCACATACTCATGTGCAGCGTCAGCCGTTCCAACTGACCAACCGTCCGAGATTGCAGAAAAGAGTGCTTGCTGGATTTCAGGCAACTCATCGCCATAGTTCTTAAACCATTCTCCAGGCTGACGTGAATTATGATAGTCATCGTCATTAACCTCTCCAATCTTATGAATATCTTGTTGGATTTTTTGGTAAGTTTTAGGATGTGATTTTTCAATCGAGTCAAAGAAGCTATCTACGTCTTGATCCTTCATGTTCCAATTGTAGTCGTAATGATCTTCCAAGATTTCTTGCAGGTGTTTGCTAGCTTTTCTGCTGACTCCTGGTAGGTTTTCAATCAATTCTTCTAAGTGAAATCCAACTGCAATTTCTTCATCGCCCAGTTCCACTTTTTGAAATTGTGCGTCGTGGCCGAAGATATTTTGAAGGAGCAGCCCCTTTGCTATCTCAGGATCCTTGGTGGCCCTCTCCTTCAGTTCTTCCAAGCCGTATGCTTTGCCATTTACTACAATTTTAAGTTCAGGAATTTCCGCATCAAACTCTGGTAATGGAGGTAGATCTTCAGGCAAAGAGGCATGGGGCTTATCCTGATCATCCCAATAAGTTTTATCCCCATCTAAATCCACCAGTAGGGCGATAGCAGTCCAAGGCTCAGGCGCCAGTGGGATCGCCTCCTCCCCCGGAGCAGGTTCTACTTTATTGGAAATGATAAAGTAGACATTATTCTTAGTGACGTAATTCCCCCATTGCGTTTCATCACGAACGATGCACCAATTGTTGTGGCCTAATTTCCTAGAAGCAGCGAAGCCAGTAATGTGGTAAACTTTCCAACTTTCATTCTCCGCAATCAGTTTCGCACCTTCTTGAACTGCAAGTTTTTTAGCCTGCTTCTTGGACTTCGTACCCTTCAATTCATCCACAAAAGATTTGAACTTCTCCCACCCCTGCTTCGCCCATCTGTCAATATCCCGGTCGGTATCTTCTTTGATACGAGACTTCAGGGCTTTGAATTGATCGAAATATTCTTTAATCTGCTCAGTAGGAGTTCCAGCTTCTTCAAACTTTTTCTTAGCTGTTTTGAAGTCTGCCTCAACGACTTCTGCTAAGAGTAGAGACGCCGTTACGGGATAGCGTTGGCTGAGAAGAAGAGTAGAAATTACAGGGTAACGGAAAGTAGCCATACCTGAAAATAACCTAAACCCCGTTCTTCCGAATCTTCTCCAGCCTATACCGAAGTGCATTGGGTTGGAATCCCAAGATCTCTTCCAGATAATAGAAGTTGAACAATTCCCCACCGACCTCCACTACCCTATAGAAATCAGATTCAAAGAACTTCTCGACCAAATAGTATTGCGGTGGGAAGTGGAATTTACAATCCACTGAACAATACCCGTGCTCCACATCCAACCGCAGCTTAGGGTCCAGAATCTCTTCTTCCAGAAGTTTCGATTGGCACGCCACACAATATCCCTGAAGGTATTGGAACCAGGGCGTCCCTCGGTTTCGAACCTGATCTTTTAGATAGTGGCGCTGTACGATCTTGAAAGCCCGTTTGTAGATCGCATCCACCCGCTCGGGGGGCTTACGAAACAGCAAGCTCACCTGATCGACCGTCAGGTTCTCTTTCTCTTGTGTTGCGAGAAAATTTAACGCGCAGTTACGCGTCCACGGCTGATCGACCCAGTAGCGGCATTTCTTCAAACCGCACGGTAGCGTCACGGGCTCCTGATGTACCGGACAGATCGATTCGCTCTCCGCTACCTTGATGAACGATATATCCGCAATCTGCTTAAGCTGTGTGAAAACTTCCGCCCGATCCTTTGGAAGCAGGTCGTTAAAGTTTTTCAGTCTCTCTGAGATTATTGTTAGATCAGGCATCACGGTAGGTTTTACCAAACCTAGAGAGGCGTACTTTGGGTAATCCTAATCCTCAAAATCCTAGAATTTTTATCCGCAACGAAACTGCCCAGTTTCAAGTGGGATTCTTTGCGGATGACAACCTAACGGTCCCGCTTGCTCCTATCAATCCCTCCTATCCCTCCTACACGATCTTCTCTCCTAATGGAGTTCCTGTTCAGGTAGGGGTCGGGACGCCTACGACTCCTGGTAACTTCAGGGCTGACTGGTTGATCCCTAAGGACGCACCGCTCACGTTCTTCCAGCAGACTCCCCAGCAGTACAACAACCAAGGCGAAGGGATGCCGCTCACGGCCCCTCAGTCAGGGCGTTACCGCATCGAATGGGTCATGGTCACGGCAGACAACTTCGACGTTCAGTACGTCGAAGAGTTTGATGTCCGCGATGCCGCCGTTACTCAGTCTCTCAACCGGGAACTCAAATACTTAACGCTTGCAGGTAGGCAGACGAGAGTGTTGTTCCGCGTCACGGAATTGCCTAACGTCACGAACATGACGATTACGGTGCGCGGCAATGACGCATGCCCAGTCGCTCAAGAAACGTTGGATTTCAACTTACCACCCCCTAATCAGGGCAATATCCAATACGCCCAGGACGGGGATGGATACGTTCTGTACTACGATATCCCAGCGGGCGTGACGCGCCCCAATACTTGCTACGTGATTCTATGGGAAACGTTTGACTCTCAGTTTTCACCTCCTGCGATCCAGTGGCAGGTGCTGGTAGCGATTACATCTCTCATGTTCCCGATGATGACCTCATTGAGAATGCTGATAGATAAATTTCAAAAGAGAATAGGGCGTCTTCAGTCTTTCGAGGATTCAGATTTGCTTGAGTATTTAAGTCAGGGAAACAGAATGGTGAATTTAGGCTACCCGACAACTCACTATCAACTCAACCAAATGCCCGACGATCTTTTGACCTTCGTCGTCTTAGCGGGGGCTTGGTGGGGATTAAATGCACAAGGAATTCTGGAAACAGATTTGAGTTTTAGTTTCAGCGGACAATCAGTAACACTCGGTGTCGATCGTGCTTCGCAAATCGATGCACATCTCAGTAAGCTGATGGAATGGTACAATGCCAATATCGCTCCAGCAAAAATGGCGTATGTTCGGGTGCAACGTGGGACCGGAACGGTCGCGGGGCGTGCATATACATATCGAAATCAGTATAGTTACGTATACAAGGTCTCGACGTTAGGTTCCAATAATTTACTCGCGACATTGTCAAGAATCGGTCTTTTGTAAATCTTTAACGTAAAGAGCCTGGCCTGCATCGTGGATTTTGAACCAACCTCGCTCTTCTGCATGCTCCGCTTCCGTTAGGTTTCTATCATCCATGTTTGCTCTACATTGGAGACGGTTATATGTCTTGGTTCCATCAGTCCATTTCCATCCCAGTGTAACGTTTGTTCTACGGAAACCGGTTTTAACTAAGGAATCCCCTGTTCCATAACGTAAATCCACGTAACTACAAACTTTTGAAACAGATTTAGTGCTTAAAGCCTGTTTCAATAATTTAGAAAGTGCTCCCACCACAGTGCAGTTTATCTCATTGCAGAATCGCTCTATCCAAAACTCATCACCCTTCATTCGATAAGACAATGCCACCACAATTCTCCCTTCATACATTAAACCCAAAGTAGAAACTCCTTGAAGGGATCCCATGAGATGGTTTTGGATAAAAAAATCAGATGGAACTTTTTCTATAAATGAGCATTTTCTAGCGCCTATTTTTTTATTAAGTCCTAGCAATCCACGACACATAGAGCGGACAATACTGGCTTTTGTTCGGACTTCATCTTCTCGGAAGAAAATCAAACGGAGATTATTCGTTTCGAAATCCAATCTTTTTTTAAAGTGATAAGCAGGCTCCTTATATTTTGAGGAATGATAAAATAAGCCATCTACATCTACAAAGAGTGATTCTGTTAATTTGAAGTCTGGTTTGTAAGGAAGTTCCGAAAGGAACCTATCAAATCTTGGTAGATCCATTAATTTTGAGAATAGACGTTCAAGAGAAGATCCGGATCTCTGGGGGTGTAACCCAAAACCTTTAAGTAAGAATCGTGGAACCATTTTATAAGAGCCATATTCCGAATCTATAAATTCACATTCTACAGTCTCACCTTTATAGGAATCCAAATTAAGAGCCACATGTGGAATATTTTCTTTCAAAAAACTTATAAGAGCGTCTGGGGTTTTTCTAATCTTATCTAACCCTCTTTGACGGTGCCCATGTCCGTTTACTACATCCGCAGGAGTAGCCTCAAACTCCCCGTATTTCTCATCTATGAACTTTGCTTTATGCGCCATCCCTTCAAATGTCTCTGGAATCAGTTCGATGTAAGATGATATTTTGCTTTGGACATCTTCCGCAGTCTGCTTAGTCCATTTATGACGCCTAGGATGACTTCTACTTCCATCAATTACAAGTTGTGGCAAACCCTCAAACTCACCGTGTTCTTGATCTATAAATTGGCACGGCAGACTGGTTCCTTGATACGTGCTTTCTATAATTTTCACATGAGATGGCAATTGTTCTATTATGGTAGGAAGCGGAATGATTTTAGTCTCCTTGAGTCTCTCCTCATGATCGCCTTGCCCTTGAAGTAGATTATGTGGATACAACCAAACTTCCCCGTAATCTATGTCTATAAATTTTGTTTTTGTTTGCTTATTTTTGTAAGTGGATTGATCCATCGTTAGATGGGGTTTGATCTTCTTAATGGCCTCCGCAACCTTTTCCGCTGGATGCGTTTTGCTCCTGCTGAAATGTTGGCTCCCTCGGATCAAAACCGCATGGGGAGATAATTTGAACTCTCCGTATTGGGAATCCACCCATAAACAGGATTTGCAAAAACCTTCGAAGGTTTCTTTTTTCATCGAGATCCAAGGACGATCCGCCTGCACTAATCTTTCGATCTCGATCGGATCTTGTGGATGTTTTGTTTTCTTTTTCCGTTTTGTCTCGGCGCCTCTGGCTGGGTGGCATTGCCCTCCGTAGACAACCCCATGAGGACATGTCCACCAAGTGCCATACTCCGCGTCAATAAAAAGAGCAGGGGTCCTGACGTTTTTATACGTCGTGTGATCCAATTTAATAAACGGGCGGCTTTCTTGAATTTTCTTCTCTACTGCAAAAGAATCTAATTTCTTCATACAACCTTAATTTACCTTACTGTATCTAATTAGTCAACGATTACCTCTCATTACCTTCCTCCATAAACCCCCCTCCAAACATAGTTATTCTTAAATAGTAAGCGAGCACTTGCGCGATACGAGGTTCGAACTAGGAGGAAAACTTATGTCTTTATTTCCAAAAATGAAGGGTGAAGACCCAACTGGCCCTAAAGATGACGGCCCAACCGGCCATAATGGCGGTCCAAAAGATGGCCCAAAAGGCGACGAACACGATCACAAAGAGAATGACGTGAAGAGTAGCTGCGTAACGATTAATATTTTCTGTGGCGATTGTGGCGAAAAGAAAAAAGATTAATCTTAATAAGACCAAGAAGAAAAAAAAAGCTGCTGAGGTTGCAGAAACTTCAGAAGTTCCAAAGGTCGTGGCTATTGCAGTGCTTCCAAAATCGGAGCCTGTTGTAGCTACAGAGCCTTTGAAAATTTCTGAGCCTGTAAAAAATGCGGAATTAGTAAAAGTAATAACAGAAGTAAAACCTAAAGGAGAATATATGGGCGAACAAGAACATGATCATGATGACCACAAGAAAGAAGCACCTTGCGGTGTAGTTAATTTTTATTGCGGAGATGACAAACATCCTCCACATCCACCAGAACCTAAAAAGAATTGCTGCGATCCTTGCGAAGCAGTTCTTAAGGGCGATACGTATGTTGGATTTGAAGACATTGGTTACATCTCCCCTGTTGCGACTGAAGTTCCAGCCGAACTTTTGGTCAACCCAGCAGGCAGCGGTAAGCTGTTCTATATCCGCAAACGCCTCATGTCTTCGTTGGGCTCTGATGACAACGTCTGTTTGTTCCACTACTCGTTCGATCCAGCATTGAACGGTCCCGGAATCTTGGGTACGATTGTGAATTTGAATACGGCAAGCAGCAATGTTTCCGTAGGTCAGTTCTACAAGCTACCTAACGTATCATCCAACGGTACTACGATCGATGCAATGGCAGTAGGCGTGACTCCATTCGAGAGTGATGAACTTCTCGTTTTGGGCGAAGGCCACAGCTTGCTCGTGACTTATCGTGCAAATGCTGAAAACACTCGTGCCGGTGCATTCTTGTACTGGACTGAGTGCTGGATTTGCCGCGATGAAGACGAGCATCATGGCGGCAAGCCATCCTGATCGTTTTTTGAATTAAAATAGAGAAAGCCAGGATTCATTGAATCCTGGCTTTTTTTATTTTGAGTGGTATTCTGTAAGCATGAAATTGCTCCATTAGGTTCTCCTTTTCCATCCTCCGTAGCCCTGGATTCGCCCGAATGGTTTTCGATCGAATCAATTTTTCACACAGGAGCTATTTATGAAATCACTCACGTTACAGAACATGAAGTCCCAGCTTAAATCCTTGGCCGAAACGATTCGCACAGGTCGAAGAGAGCATAAGGCACGTTGCTATCAAGAGCGTTATGAGTTTCGCCATTTACATCTAGTGTACGGCCTTTTACGCGGCAGAACGATTGAACAGATGGAATCGAAGGTCAGAGAAGGTAACAAGCGGAATCAGAGAACACTCGATCGCTTGCTTCAGGAACATGGAGATAAACTTGCTGCGGAACGCGGCGCGTGGGAAGCGCAGCAACCGGCGGCTATATGAAAAAATTATTCGTCATCGTAGATGCTTTTCTGGACAAATCGCAGAAGACCGTGCAAGCCTGCCACGGAATAGCCCGCTGGTGCGAAGACTACTACGGCACTCGCTTGGATGAATGGAACCCTAAAGAGGGGCATATCGTTCTGAAGAAGTGTCAGGATCTGGAGTCCTGGTTGCCTGAAGTGGATGTATCGTTTCGCGAGCCTTATTGGGGAAATCGATTGACGGTGTTGGTCGCGTATCGGGAAGAAGGCTTTGCGGAGGAGTTGCCGTTGGCCTGATGAGGGATATGGATGGCTGCCTGAGCGGCTTAAGGGGGATCCTCTAAAGATTCTAAGGCGGGTTCGACTCCCGCGCCATCCGCCTACGCGGCTTCTTCTACTCAAACCCCTTCAGAAATTCGTAAACTTCCACAGGATCGAGATCTACACCGCAGTCCCATTCAATAAAACCTTTGCGGATATGAACTTTATCAAATTCTGTAGAGTTAAGTAATGGGCTTCCAGTTCCTTTTAGGAAAGGTTCCATCTGTAAAATTGCATTAAAACCATCTGAATATAGTAATTTAAGACAGTAGTCTTCCATCGCTGACACGGATTTCAATCTAGAGATATCTTTCAATCGTTGACCCAACTATCGAATAGATCGTCTGCTGTTATTTTTGAAAGTAATGTGAGATCCTCTTCAAGTTTTTTATTACGAAAAGATGCATCATATTCCGACATAGTGGTTAAATGTTGTATGGAAAAGAATCTCATTCGTTCCGTAAGGATCGTAAGATCTTTGAAAATTTGGACACGTTTTCTTTCCACTCGTACTTTTCTCTGCTCCTGGGTCAATTCCGAAAATTCAGAAACAAGTGCGTGATAGCGGGCTTTATAAGCAGATAGCATCTTCTTAACCGCATCTAGTGTTTCATTCGCTTCTTTTTCCAAGCGCTTTAATCCAAAGGGAATAACAACATTCGCAGCAATAAAATTTGTGGGAGCGTAGAGTGCATACAGTTCCTCTATAAACTGGTCTGCCAAGGCGTCGAATTTTTTACCGAAATTCTCAATATTCATGGCGGAAGCATGGCATATATGACACATATTGTCAATAGACTCTTTTTAAACCTCATCTCCTCAAAGGGGGCAAGTCTTTGGGAAGTCTCGGCTTATTTTCAATATATGCTGCTAGGAATCTCCACCAGAACAGAAGCCTTCCTATGATCGAAAATCTTTATCATATTTCTGCTAATAAGTTTGATCAATTCAAGCAGCAGCAAAAGCAGGGATGGAGCGCCACGGACGCAGGGTTCCATTTCGGGACTAAAGAAACTGCCCTGAGCAGGGCCAGTCAGATCACGCAGGATTCAGAATACGGTTGGAAAAAAGGGAAGCCCCTTTATCTCTATACAGTGAATCTCAATGTCAGCAAGCCCTTGCATCTTCCAGAAAACAGATTAGGGGCGTGGTCTGTCTCCGATATTTTACAGGAGATCTTCGGGGCAATCGAAAGAGGGGCCAGCATCCCAGGCATCACGGATGAAATGTTTGACCAGTGGTACGAAGATGTCTGGATGGTCAAAGGCGAGAACGCTAAAGACTCGCTTGGCAATTCGGTATTTGAGGACGTAAAAGCCCTCACGACATGGTTGAAAAAAATAGGATACGACAGCATCTCCTACGACAACGAGTATGAAGGCGGCGGCATTAGTTATATCGTTTTTGATCCAAATCAGATCAAGATTACGAATGTCGAGGAGATCGAGGTAGGGGATGCGGTAGAATCCAACTTCTCCGAACACGCCTCCGATCCAGTCTGGATTCATTACTCCAAACTCCCACAAGTCACGATCAACCCTAAAGGCATGCACCAAGACCCTGCTGGAATTTATTTGTTTCCAGCGGACTTCAAACCCGTCGAGATGTGGCAAACGCTGCCCTACCGCTTTGAAGTTCAGCTCGACCCTTCTGCTCGTGTCATGGATTTGACCCAGCTCAATGTTTCGGAAGCCAAAGACATTCTCCAGAATCTCGGTATCGATTATTGGGAGATCAAAGGGGAAGATCACCGAGATCAGATCCGCAGCTTCTGGGACGGAATGAAGAATGAATTCATTCTTAAATCAGGGCGGCGTGAAGGCGCTTGGAACAAAGCGCTTCGTGATCTTGGATACGATGCGATCTTCGACGACGAGAAGATCATTCATGGTGCGGAAGAACAACTCCTAGTTCTGGACCCACGGAAGATCAAAGTTCTGAAGCGTGATGACCAGAGCGCTACCGGATATGGGGAAGTTCTGGAAGTCATGCGGCACGTTGAGGAGTTTTTAAAACCCTACGGTAAGGTCGAGGTGGATCCACCTAAACTTAGAAAGATAGGCTGGGGGCAGAAGAAAGAGATCGCGGGATACACCAAGGTAGGGGACGAAAAGGTTTATGCGAACTGGAGCATCATGCCTCAGTATCATCCTGGGAACAAATCACGCCCTTCAAGTGTGGGAGTTCATCTTGATTTCTCTTCTCCACGTTTGGAATACGGTGCAGGCGGAGAAGTCAGTATTCTCACGAAGCCACTAGACTTCAAGAAGTTAGACGAAGAATTAAAACGGACGATGGATAAGATCTGGAAGGAGGCGGGAAAGGGGCAAGTGGAATCCGTCCTAGCCGCCACCAGCACCACGGATCTGGAAACTCAATCTCGCAGATTACTCGACCAATTCTTTGGCGAGTTTCAACTCCCGACGCCTAATTTCAAAATTGTCGATCAGCTTTCGCAACGTTGGTTGGGCCGCACAGCCTATAGCAGCACTAAAGACCCCGATAATTGCCTGATCGAGATTCAGAAGCGGATCTTGAATGACCAGAAGACCCTGGAGAGGGTACTGGTGCATGAACTGATTCATCATGCGGATTTTCTACTCAACTACAGACCGCATGCAGGGAAGCCGATGGATCCGTTTACTCGCAAACTTCTCAAGCGCGACAGCCACGGCAAGTTCTTTCGAGAGGAGTCCGCCAGAATCAATCAGGCGCTGGGCAAGGATTTCGTGACAGAAAAGTCAGACCAAGATTATGTGATCGAGTCGGATCGGGAGTTCTACCTCCTGGTCCAGCCGCATGGTTCGGGATACGGCTACAATTATTTCCTACGCCCCTCGGCAGAAGACAAGAAGGGGATCCAACTGGTCATTGAGCATAGACAAGGTAAACTTTTCAAAGTCAATGACGTGGCATTCCTGTCTAAGAATCGTCCTAAGTTCAGCCCAGGTGCGTTCTTTGTGCCGCGCAGCACACAACAAGCGTTACGCGATAAACTCAAAGAACTCTACGAGGGGGGTAAACAGGTCGCGCTCTCGGGCGGCTGGTACGCTTGGGAATCTGAAAGTCCCTATCCGTTTGGATCTCCGATGGATCAGGTCGAGATTGAAAACCCTCCAGAAGTTTTGGTCGATCAACCGCTAGGGATTCAACCTTTAGGGATTCCCCCGGTTCGGAAGGCGTTGGACGAGGAGCCTTTTTTGGTAGAGGCTTCTTCTAGGCGAGATCTCTCTACAGTTTATCATATCGGATCCATGGCAGGTAGAGGTAAACCAGATTTTTCCTTGGAGGGAAATGGGCTAAGCATTAGTCAGGATCCAGGCGCATGGATTAAAATAGCTCGGTTGGGTGGACAATCCTTATTCAAACTTACAAAGAAAAATCCTCGGTTTTATTTCGCAGATAGAGACGATCTTAAATCTATAGAGTGGGGCATTAAAAATGACTTTTTGAAATCAGCGAATAAATGGAGAGCCTGGAAAACAGACGAGGAAGGAAATGAAGAATATTCAGAGTTTGATTCTGAAAAAGAGGCAAAAAACGAAGTAGACGATCCAGGTGAAATTGAACTTACAAAGGGTTACGATTTCGGCCCTAAAGGCATAAAGTACTGGAAAGAATCTTTTTCTTCTAAGCCTAGAAATTCGTTGGCAACAGATTTAGCTCCCGTATTTTATGCAGAATCTCAGGGATATGACGGGGTATGGTGGGAAGAAATATTGGATCCACAAAGGTTTTCTGCCCCTAGAGGTGTTATTTTCCAAAAAAAAATTCCAACTTGGAAAGTTACTCAGATAGAAGAGATTCCAAATGAGAGCGTAGAAGGTTCCGCAGCAGAATCCTTCCTCCCCGAAGATCTTCTGATGTTAGATTGCGAAATGACGGGCGTTGTTCCCGACCGTGATCAACTGCTTCAGATCGCGATGGTTAAGTTGAAACTCCAGGGCAACCAGTATGTTGAACAAGGCGAGCCACTCGTTCTGTATCTGAAACACGAGGGTCATCCTCAAAATGATTTCCACAAACAGTACCTGACGCACATTTTTGAGAAGTGCAATGAATCGGATCTTACGCCGGAGCAAGCGAAAGAAAAAATTCATGACTGGTTGGGAGATCTGAAGGGGAAAGTAACGCCAGCAGGCGATGCAGTCCATACGGACATCAATTTTTTAAACCATCATGGCTGCATTAATGGATCTGACATCGGAGATGACGGACCTATTCCAGGTACGTTTCACTATGAACTATTTGACGCAAATCCGATCAAAGCGATTGCACGTCAAAAGGCAGGGAAGAAAGAAGATAAGAAGGAGTTGGCAGGTTTTGATGAAGAAGGAATCCATGATGCTTTAGTGGATTGCCATAACCAAACCAAAGAGCTGAATCACTATCTTGAAATTCTGATCCCCTCGAACGAGTGGGTGCCGCACACTACTGGATCGTTCTTAGTCGAAGCCTTAACTAAGGAAGAGATCAAGGAGATGTTCGCAGGAACAACTTCCTTCCTCCATTACCCGATCCACATCGACGGGGAAACCGATGAGCACCACATCACGGTCAAATTCTTTGACAAGACGCCCGTCACGACCGAGCAGATCGAAGAAGTCACGAAAGGTATTCCGAAGACCCCTCCCCCGATATCCTCTTGGAATCCAATCATCCTCCAGGGCAAACGTGGAGACGTGAAGGTGTTGGAACTGGACAAACTACCTCCTCATGTATCCCAGCTTCATTATGCGCTTGAGGCGATTCGCAAAGACGACTATCCAGATTATCGCCCACACATCACGGTCTCGGAAGAACTTTGGGATCGGATTAAAGCAGAAAAATTGGGGCCACAGGATTTAGGCGTCAAAGCGGGGCCGCTGACGTTTGAATCGATGGGTAAAATCGAGAAGGTATTCGCAGGATTCGATGCAGGTAACTATTGGAAAAAAGATACTAATTTCTTAGCAGTTGCGTCAAAACCTTATCCTGGTATAATGGGGGGTGTATGGGATCAGACGAAAGAAACCTTATTGCAGCAGGACTCAGTGTTCTCGAAAGGAACAGAACTTTCCTACTTGGGGAAGGAATCAGCGCAGAGTGGGTTGACAAGAAGATCGGCGAACTTAAAAACGTTCTTGCTGAACCCAGATCAGAAGTTGGCGGGGCTGTCTCATCTTCTAAAAAACAAAGTTCCTCCTAAAACTTATGCTGCGTTTGAGCAGAAATTAAAAAACCAAGACAATGACTTATTCAAAGTAGTTTCCTCCCCTACTCATTCCACTGTGGGTAAAGTAGATGCGATGGTCGTAAGATGTCGGGTAGATAACTCTTCACATAGGCTACTTTTTATCGGTTACCATTTTGATGGAATGGTTCCAGTTCTTCTTGAATTTTGGAGAACTCTCGACAAAAATGTTGAGAAAAAATATCCAGAGACTCCTCCGTGGGCATTGCCCACGCAATCTTCTTTAAGTAAATTCGAATCTGCTATTCAATCCCATAACGGCTATACTGAGATCTTCCGTAATCCTTCCTCCAAAGAATTGTTAATCGCACAAGGGAAGCACGGCGATCTTTTGCGGGCTTTCTTGGACGGGGACGATCTGCTGGTCTGGGAATCTAGCAAAGCCCTTCATTCCGAAGTGATGCGCGATATCAAGTTCAAAACTTCTGATCCAATTCCTCTTCTGATTTATTCTTTCGATTCATCTGGCGGGGTCGAGGTCGAGGTGACCGATACGGCAAGACGCACCAAATGGCATCACAATCCAAAAGTTAAAGACGCGATTGAATCTCATCCTTGGATTAAAAAGTTGGGGCACGATGGGTTTGTTGACATTCATTATTACGATGAAGCAATCGTCGGCCCTTGGGACGAATTGGAGCCAGAGCAAGTATCGGCAGCCGTTCAGATTTCGTTTCTGAAACAACCTAAACTTTGGGACGGCAAGGCCCCGATTGGCGATAGGTTTCTTCTGAAAGATCGAGTCTATATAGTAGATAAGGATCCGGTCGAATGGGTCGTGGAGCATCTGGATATCCCAGAAGGAACCCTTTATTACGAATTTTATGAAAAACCTGAGCCTGCTACGGAAGAAGGCGTTACTGCACCTGTCGCCCCCAAAGTGGAAGCACCTGAAGGAGAGGCCCCTAAACTGAAGTCTCCTCTCCCGACTGAACTGCCAGATCTTTTCTTTGAGATCTATCGTGGGTCGATTCTGTATCACGAAGGTCAATTCAGAACGTATTCAGTCGATGAAGCGCTTCAGAACTTCATCCTCCGTATCATGACCTCCCAACGTACCAAGGTACCGTCATTCAAAATACGTGCAACCCAACCGGCAGTTAAAAAGACGATCATGACTCAAGCGTTCTTAAAGAACGGTCTGAGGGCACTCTCGATCGTGGATTGGAGGTTGGCGACTGGCCCGTTTGGAGATATCCCGTACTACGGAATCGAGCCTATGAATAATCCGCTCTACAAAATGACGGACGTAGATCCTGCGAAGGAACCACTTTACAGAAGACTCTTTGGCAGGCAGGTCTACGTTTCCCCTATCGTGAATGCAAAAACGGAAAAGAAGAAATCCAAATCCGTTTTGGATTGGAGAATTTCAACCGAGGACGGCATCCCTTACCACGGAGGGAATCCAGTCAACGATCCGCTTCTTTATCAAATGACCGATACGGAAGAAGGCGTACCGTGGTTGGTCGGAGACGATCCACTTTTCAATCGGCCTGTAGTGAATGCAGGGAAATCTACCCATGGGTATGAAGATGAGGGTTTCGTCGGCAAGCATTGGGGCTCTGAGGCTTCCGGCATCTTGTTCCGTTGCGGCGATAAAGTTTTACTCATGAAGCGCAGCAGTCAGGTGGTCGATCCAGGCAAGTGGGGAATCCCTGGGGGCGCGATTCCGATCGATCCAAAGGCAGGCCCGATGGATCCCAAAGAGTCAGCCATCAAGGAGTCGTCTGAAGAGATGGGCGGTATGCCTGCTTATCGAGATACGGGCAAGCGGACGGTTTGGAAGGACGATTCGTTCCGTTACACGACTTTTGTGTTCGCAGTGGACCAGGAATTTAAGCCAGTAACGAACTGGGAGCATGACGAATCGGGATGGTTTGGAATGGATGAACTGCCAGATCTTCACCCAGGAGTTGCGTGGGCGCTTCAGAAATTAGAAATGGTTTAAAAAGGATTACTTCAATCCGTCGATAGCTCGCTTGAGGTAATTCTCGATATCTTTTTCAGCTTCCAGACGAACGTCTACGGGCATCTCGTACTGAATAATGGCATCGACGGTTATTACAGAATTTTTGAGTGCCTTTTTAAGGTCTTCAATTATTTTTGAATATTTTTCTTTTGCTTTTCCAGGATCAACCTCATCGGCGACGGAATTGAACTCCTCCGAAATGTCATTTAAGAAAGGTTCTTGGACATCAAAATTTGTGATCCATACGCTCGTGCTCCAGGGAATCTGGTGCCGCACGGCTTTCCAGATTCCGCTCTCAACTTCTTTTTCCAAACCTAACGAGATTTTATCAAAAAATTCAGACAGGTGATCTTCCGTGGGTTGGGTGGGTACTAGATCAGAAAGATCCGTCTTGATCTTATACGTTACGTCATAATTCCCGCCCCGACTATCGCTGCCGGGTTTGTGTTCAAATTCAGTACCGGCAAGGAGGCGGGTGATAGTGGGGTAGCGTTTTGGATCAAGCATACTGAAAATAGCGGGGAGTTTTGGATCAATCATATATTTAAGAATAACTCGGTGTATTTTCAAGTATGGAATTCCCTCCGATCGTTAGTGGCAGAGATCTGCTCTCAATTTTCGAAAGTTTTAATACTGGAGAAGGTGGGGAAGACCGCGTCGAGCGTGTCGTTAAGGAGGTTGGCGGGAATTGGGAATTGAAACGGATCCCTATCGATAAGATCAATTTTCACATGGGTTCCGTGGAAGCGCCCTCCTCGAAAAAGTTGATCAAGCGTTACGCGCAGATGAAATCAGACATCCCTCCCGTTATCCTGGATTATTTTGAGAGCAGCGATGGGAAAGACTACGAGATTATCGATGGTTTTCATCGCGTTGCGGTCGCCCAGCAACGGGGGGATAGAAATGTGCTGGCATATATTCCGGAGGGGTGTGCGCCTTCGGAAGTGGTGGAGGCAGGTAGGAATGGATATAAAATTGAGTTGGATAAATTAGATGAAAATTACTTTGTAGTTGTTACGCATCCTGATGCTAGCGAACTCATACAAGGTATGGCGCCTAACGTGGTAGGTTATGCTGAATTTTCTGTAGATGGTAAGAATCTAGTACCTGAGCACACCGAGGTTGCACACGCTCATCGACGCAAGGGGCTTGCTACAAAAATGTACCAATTTATCGAAAAGAAGACTGGTAAGAAGATACGCCCTAGTCGAATCCAGACGGAGGATTCCGAGAAGTTATGGGGTCAACCAAACCGTCCCTTTGGTTCCGTAACTTCTGCCATCCCCAACCTCGCGCTAGAGACCTACGCGTGGTCTCCCGCCAAGGTTCATGAAAAACTTTCCCAAGTGGTCCCGATCGCCAATCAGCAGATGCCTCCTGGAATGTTTCTCCAACATACTCTTGAAAAAGATGACGACGTTCCGATCATTCGCCTCCTGTCAGGCAACGGCGATCCCTACACTGCAGAGCGCCTAGGATCCTTCGCGTTCTTTTCAACTCAGCGCGGCATGGAATGGTTCATTAAGCTATTTGGTCCAGTCCCTTTCATTCCGCAGAGCGGGATGGTCTACCTGACGTATTTCGATGACCGTAGCCACGACGAGGAGCCCGCTGGGCTGCTCAGCATGCAGGATGAGGACTCTGTGTGGGCTTCCCGTTTGCTAACGATCCTGGGGGCACCCAATGCGTCTCCAGCCCTAGAAGCCCCTCCTTCCGAAGAAGGGGCACCTTCGATCCTCAATACGAAGCCTATGCCGATCGAAACATCCCCCTGGTTTGAACAAAAGGGTGGGCAGAGCCAATCTTACCGCAACGCGCCAATCGTGTATCCCGATCTGGAACTGCCAGACGCACTTTGGCCGATCGGCTGGCAGCCTGGGCAGAAGGGACAACATCCAAGTATTAGTAATTGTTTAGAAAGTTCCCTAGCAGTTGCGTTAAGACCTGTTTATGATAGAATGGAGGGCGTATGGAAGACAAAGAAATCATCGAAGGTTACAAGCGAGTCTTTGAGAAGGTCAAAATGGATCTCATTAGCAGCGGTGCAATCACCCAGGAGCACGCTGACGCTATCAGTCGCACTGTCAACCGTTCTCTCGCTGGCACAAACAAGCGAGAAAAACCAAAATCTAAAATCACTCATTCAAAGCAACGTTGAGTTACCAGAACCCCTCAAGAAGCAATTTATTGCTTGGGTGGATTCATTACCCCAGAGTTTCCATACCAAAGGTAACTCAAAAGTTGCTATTATCAGTGAAATAAAAAATACAAACGTTGAGTACGATACGGCTGAGCAATGGTATGTCCGTTACGCAATGTTTACCGTAGAAGTCAAAACAGGGGATGAAACCCCTTTTAGGATGCTTTTCAGAGGTTATTGGTCATCGCAAAAACCTGGGATAACTTTGTTAGAGTTCAAGAGATTTTTTAATCATCAGAAAGAGTCTTACGAATCTGAAAAAACCTTCAGTCGTATTGAATCCAAGACATATCCAGAATCCATCATGCCGACCGAGCTGAATGATTTTTCATTGGATGACATGAAGCGTCTAGCGATTACCCGTTACGAAGGCAAAGCGTTACGGGCGGATTCGTTCCAAGACTTCCAAGAACTACTCGATAAGATTATGGTCGAACAGGAACTAGAAGAAATTTACCGGAAGACCGTGGCGGGACTTTTGAACCGAGCACGTAAGGCGAAGGGATACGATCCGCTTTAGTAAAATAAAGTTATGAAAACCACTGTTTTGATTACTCGCTATGGAGGATTAGGTGACTTAATCATGATCCTCCCCACACTTCAGGGTTTGAAGCGACAATATCCCAAAGCCAAATTCGTTTTAAGAACCTACAAAGATTACGTAGGGTACGTAGATCATTTATTTGACCAGACCATTTTGGATGACAATCAGTATTTAAAGTATCCATTTGAGTCAGGTTGGAAAGAAATAGGCAACGCCACAGAGTTTGCCGAAACGGGACAGCGTGTTCTTCATATCAACCTGCAGGGAGTGATTGAATCTCGATCTGATGTACATGGAGTGATTGCGTTCAGACAAGAAGCAGGAGTAACGGGTAAAGGCGTAGAAGTACATCTTCCACTGCCGTTTGAGGTGAACCGCCAGAACGTAACGGTCGTGCAACTTAGGGACGATAAAGACGGTAGGGGCTTGACGAAAAATGATTTACCGCAATGCTTGCAACAGAGAGACGATGTAATATGGCTCGACAGCCTGTTGACGCCCAAGGATTATCTGCGAACGATCGCTCAAGCCCAGACATTCATCGGGCCTGATTCGAGCGGTTTGCATCTCGCATCTGCTTTAGGTGTTCCGGAGATCGTCGGCCTTTATAGTCCTGAATTTCCTCCTGCTATCCGTGCCTATCCTAATGTGAAAGCCTTTACGCTTAAATATGAATTTCAAAAGGAACTGTCTGTCATGTATGCCGAAAAATCAGCAACCTGTCCCATTTGCACTGAGAGCGCCGTTGAAAAAAGAGAAATTTATTGGATGTGCCCTAGTTGTGATGCTTGGTTCCAGCACCCCATGCCGGTTAAAAAGTTCGAAGCTCAGGAAGAGAAAGGTGCCGACGGTAGATCCAACGGACATAATCAATCCGAGGCAGACCTAGAGGCTTCGGCTCGCTTGGCGAGTTGCTTTGCCCACAATTGGATTTCAAGGGTAAGGACCGAAGGTCCTGCCAAGACCTTAGACATCGGATGCAAGTATCCTTACTTTGCGTACACTCTTCAGAAACTTGGGATGGAATCCTACGGGATTGACGGGATGGACTTTGATGCAGATCAGACGCCTATCCTTTCAAGGTATTCCGAGGAACTGGGTGTCCCGATGCTGATGGTGGATTTTGAAAAAGTGACGCCCTGGCAGATATTGAATAACACTGACTCCAAAAAAAGATTTGACGCCATCTCGATGGTGCATGTGTTCGAGCACATGTACGATCCTTACGCAGCTTTGAAAACCATTCATGAGTTATTAAATCCGGAAGGGTACTTCTTGATTCGAGTTCCTTCCCACGAAGTTCCTGGGATGGAATGGCATATGTCCGAGCGACACTATTCCATTCACCCGTTCTATTACTCGGAACAAGCCATGAAAACTTTGATGAAAACATCAGGTCTTTTTAAAATCGTCGAGACCTACCCGATGGGCGCAGGGACTCGGGACTACATCCTAAAACCTGTATAATATCAGTGTAGTGCAGCTTTGTGAAATTAGTTGATTGTTACGATCAAACGCACTATACTGATATACATGAGCAAAGAACTAATGGTTGCGAACACAATCTTAGAACAACTGGGCGGTCGTAGATTCAGCGCCATGACGGGTGCTAAAGATTTCATCGGCAGCGACACTGGGTTGAGTTTTAAAATCGGGCGCAACGCGAGCCAGGCGAATGGTGTGCGGATTGAATACGATGCGGGACGTGATCTCTACAACATACAGTTTTTGCGTGCCGCTAAAACCAAGCAAGGATTTCAATTGAAAGAGATTAAGAAGGTAGATGGCATTTATTTCGACCAGCTTACAGAAATTTTTACGTCCATAACGGGGCTGTATACCCACCTATAGGAGATTGCCATGAAGTCCAAGTCCATTCAAGTTTCACATGAATTCGTTATCGAGTACGACGGTCGGGAGTTTTATGCCCAAGTATCCGCAACCTTTGTTCGCGACAATAACTATGGCGCTGATGCCGACGGGAATAGGGGCATGCCGATGGATTTCTTGGAAGATATTTTCGTAGAATCCATTACGACTGAACCCACTCTAGACGAAGAACCTATCTCGGAAGAACAAAAGAAAAAGGTTTCTGAGATGGCCGAGAAGGAAGCAGAAGCACATGATTGGTGCGGAGATTTTGCGGAGAGAGGCGATGACGATTGATGGGACTTATTGTTGAATATGCCAAAGAAAGGAAGGGAGCGGGATAAAAACTCCCTCAATTACGGGATGAGCGCACATCGTGCCTCCAGTCTGATTGGTGAATTTTACACCGCTCTCGCAAGGAACGATAACGCCCATCGGCCAATCTAAATCCCAAAGTTCGATCGTTGGTTTCGATTTTGTCATGTTTTTCCTAACCAGATTGGGTCTAATCAAATCCTGGATGGGTTGGAGAATGTAGCATGGGAATGAACCAGATTGAAATTCCTAGAATGTAACCAATCATATTTTTAAAAAGAGGCAGTTCTCGCGGCGTTTACTCTCAGTCCACAGGTGACCGGAACCCGTGTTGTCCTCTGCACAACAGCACAGGACGACCTACCCAATGCCACACTTGACGAAGCTGGTCCGTGACTCCCAGCACTGCCCCCGCTGAACCTAACATGGAAATCTTAAAAAATGGCTCAGAATCTTGGGATCGAACCAAGGACCCACGGCTTAACAGGCCGTTGCTCTCCCGCTGAGCTAATTCTGAACTAAACTAAAATGGTGGACCGGGGGGTATCGAAACCCCGTCTCAGTAATATCGACTTTGCTTTCTACACACGCTTTGCCACAGTTTGGATTCTCGTGACCCGAATATCGAGCCCGACCCAGATTTCGCTGGGTCTATCCACCAATGCGTTTATCAGTAGGACCGCATACCCACCGCAGTAGTTTTAGCCTTGCCACTTCGTTCCAAGGTTTTACCTATCTGTGGGTGATAGGCGACCCCCTGACTGATGCAATCCGAAGAAAGATCAGGCAGCCTTAGCGACCGTGGCCTTGCGACCAAAGTCTACATGAATGACGTTGTCATTTATGCTTGTTGCCCATTTTTACGTTGTCCTAGGCGCAACGACGTGCAAACAAAGTGTCAAAGAACTGATCGAAACCTTTCCGGCCCTTAAAAATCAAAACCAGACTCTCTTTAAGCATAACCAACCGGCAGTTGTATATTTAAATATCCCCACAAACCGCAGCAATGGAATAAATCTTGGGATCGGGCGCTTCCCCCTGCTCAATCGCCTTCCGCATGAACCGTGCATTCATGCTCTCTTGAGTGAACGTAGCGTAATGAGCGCGCTGTTTTTTCATTTGAGAGGAATAGAGATCGATACAGCGCTCACTCAATCTAGCGTTCACCTTCTTCCCTTGTGCCTCCGTGTAGTAGTTAGGATAGAAGGATTCATCCCACCAAGGACTTATGTACTCGCGGAGATCCAGCGGGCGCACCAACTCCCATCCCGTCTTCCCTCGCTGGATACGGGGGGAATCCCCAGTGCAAAGGCTTTGGTAAAATCGCGCTCCCTGGTAATTAGCCTCCGTGTCAGCATAGCTGAAAACTTCCGAATTACTCAATCCACAGAATCCTTTTTCGGAGTCAATGCTACGTTCGGATACTTTCTCCCACGCCAAGGCTTCCGCTTGTTCGAGAGGGTACTGCTTTAAGTTCTTTTTCAGATCACTGCGAAAGTGCAGATAGAGAATGAGTCCCATCCCAAACGCATGCGCCAGCTTATCTGCTCCGATGTAGACCCCGTTCGCGTTAATCACGGCGCTCATATCTTTGATATTTTTGGAATCTCGGTAAATGGATTGCCTGACGTACTCTTTCATGGGGGTTCTAAAAAATGGAACCTGATCGATGTCAGAGTTCTTACGAACATAGTCATGGGTGTTTTTTGAAACCCCTCCCATGATCGAAAGACCTAAACTGAAAACAAGATCCTCGCATTTATTGCTACGGCTTCGTTTTAAATTCTCTGTAATCTTTCCATTGAAGTGCTGATTCAAAATATCTGTAGAATCTTGTAAGGGGTAGCCCCAAGCCAGGGAGTTGTCTGTTTCCCACGCGTGAGAAGTTGAACTAAGCAAAAGCAACAAACCACTGGCGATCCCTTTTTTCATTTAGACCTCTTATCAAATATCCCCAAGTGCATCGAATGCTTTCTTAGCCGCTCCCACGTCTCCAAAATAGGCTTCCAGTTCGCGCTGGTACATATGTTTTCCACCCTCCGCCTCACGCAGGTTTTGATGGATTGAGTTCTTAAGTCCATTCATTCCTAGGAAAGCATCTTGGATTTTCTGAAAATCCCCAGAGCCGAGTGCTTCTTCTGCCTGTTTTAGGACCGTGGCTTTAAGGATTCCGAACGAATCGTATCGTTCAAGTGCATGAAGCACCGCCTCTGCTTGTTTAACGGCTTGCGAATCTTTAGTAGGATCCCTGAGTGCAATCTCTACGGCTTTGCCAAACTTTCCAAACGTTCCAATCAATTCACGCCCAGGCTTCGCGATCGCCCCCTTTTCGGGTATAAAACTTTTGGCTGCAATGAATTCAGAAAGGGTGCCGATAAACCGTTCGTTGTCGTTTACAGAACTAGATCGATAGATCTCGACCTTGATGTCCTTGCCGCCCGCATCCAACCAAGTTTGGAAAGCCTTTTTAAAAGGCTCTTTGTCTTCCCGATCGTAAACGTGCGTTCCGTGGATGTAAATGGGCTGAAAATCGTCTACGTTTTTAACGATACCTTTTTTCTCAAGATCATACATCAAATCCCAACCGGTATTGTGCTCATCGGAGCGGGCGATCGGAACGATCTCTTTAGTCTTGGGATTGACGAAAACGTATCCAGCCTTGTCCCAACCGCCTATGCCTGGAGAATCCCGCCCCATAGAATTCCCAGATTGGATCTGAACTTTCCAAGACTCTACATTCCCAAGATCCCCTGAACCGTCCACAAATTGGATATATTTGGGCGGGATCGAAACGGAGGGTTTGGAAATCTTTTTCTTGGAGGATTTTTTTACAGGTTTCTTCTCAGCAGCCATCACCATAGCGATGCTGGGATAAGACGAAAATACCGTACTGTCAAGAAGCGCAGCAGCCTTCTCGCGCTCTTCGTCAATCAACCCTTGAAGTACTCCGACCAATTCCCCGTGGTCGCCAACCAGCGCGGCATGTTCTAACGCCTCGTGTCGTCGATCATCTCCTGCATCGAACAAGTCCACCTTCTCCTTAGGACTTATAGCCTCCTGCATTAGGATGAATGACGCTATGGATCGTGCGGCCCATTTCACAGCAGTGCTGCGCTCGATTTCCTCTTCAGAGGTCGTCCCGATTTCTTCCAGAGCTTCTTGGACCGCTTGGTCTAAGTCGGTTTGAAAATCAGAGTGGATAGCGGAAGAGACTTTGCTGTTTTCTTTTACCCAGTCTGAATTCCTATATTTGTGCCAACTGTTTTCAGGTATTCGCTGCAAGATTAAATCATCTGTGATTAAGGACTTTTTCCAACTATCCGGCATTCCGTGATCTAAAAAATTCTGTAATTTTTCGGTAGGGAAAACCCAACTTGGGTTGGCCGACAATTCATCAATACACTCGACAAAAAAAGGTTTTACCTGCTTGTTAATACCTTGTGATTTTAGATACTTAAATATGATCCTTCCCATCTTAGGAGTAAGAAGCCCCTTCAAGGTTGTAAGGATTTTTTCGAATGCCTTCTTTTCTTGAGCAGTTACCATACTTTAGAAAATAACTGTGTCAGGACTGACGCATGGACTATTATGACTCGTAGAGTCATAATAATAAGTATGAGAATGGTACGCATTAAAGGACATCTTTTACCCTTACAATCAGTTGCAAAAATATTCATACAGGCTTGGGAAGAGCGTGAGAAACTGCATTTGCAGAAACTGATGTTTCGAATTCCAGTAATTGACGGTGAACATGATGATAATCTTATACTCACTAATGAACTCGTGTACCGCATCTTGAAAATGCCTAAAGTGGGAACCCGAATGAATTTCTCCGATGCGATCGATAAGCAGGGGGATGCATGCTTTGATTCAACGGGAGAATTGGTTTCCTTCGAACCTTGCGATCAAGACATCGTGGAATGGGCAATCGAGCGTGGCTATTACTTGGATTTCGACGAGCTGGAGATTTTGGAGTGCCGCTCATCTTAATTACAAACTCTGCACCCCTACCAAAATCTTATCGATAAACACTTTCCGTAGCGTCTGGGAACAATCTGGCGCAGCAGGATCGTAAGGCACGTCCAGAAGATGGCTTGAGTTCTTCATCAGAAGATCCTTGGCGAGTTCCAAAGCGCCCAAACTAAGAGCGTCAAAAACGGGCTGAAGATCCATCAACAAGCTGCTGGACACAAATTCGTCAGTGATGCCGAGCGTGTAGACTCTAAACGCGATGATGATATCTCTTCCAAAATCCATGAGGTTTTCAACGCGCTCTTTATTTCTTTCGAAGCGTTCCGCTGCGGCGTAGAAAACCGCTGCCCATGCGTTGTAGGCCGCAATATGCGCCGCCAGGTAAGCCTGCAGTTCAACGTTGGTCATCAAGATCCAGGCCCCACTTTGATCGGGGAGCGTCGTCCCTTGACCTAGTTCGACGACTTCCGCTACCCAATCGTTTGGGATTCCCAGAGGTTTTTGGGTGACGCTTCCGTATTTTTTAATCGCCACATTGAAGGTGTTCATAGATAGAAAATAAGCAAGTTTCCAAGTACGGTGCATGCCGCTTGACAGCAAATTAAACGAGTTGTAGAGCGGAGGCGTGGAAAAATTAATTGATAATACAGAAGGATCTCCAAAACCTTTAGACCCGTTCCCGAACATTACGTTCGCGAGACGATTTCGATGGGGACTGATCGATCGCTGGTGTGAGATGCGAATGGAGCGTCTAGGAGTCCCTAGTCCCTGGCAGGCATACCAGATGGGATTGCGAGCAGGGGAGATGAGAGTCACGCTGAAATTGGGCCAGATAAACCAACATGAGCAATAACGATTTCTTAATAATGGACTGTTCTAGTGCGTTTCTAGTAAAGGGGATTGAAACTTGGATTTTGAATCTTCAACCTTTTAGAGGGATCGGTTCGATTCGAGGATCTCGACACGGGCGCTGTATTTGAAATTAGACGGATCGATAAAGAAGATCGCGGAAGCGGTGGCTAATCTTTTTTGTTTAGTTTTCTTAAAACAACTTCAGCCGATTCGTTCTTATTCAGCTCGTTGAATTTTTTCACCACGTCATCTAAAAACATGCCTTGGGGTGCTTCGAGCCCTTTCCTGAATTGTTCAGGAGTCAATCTTCCGAGTTCTTCCCCGGACTGATTTTTCACCAGAATCTCAAACACGCTGGCTTCCACAGGGCTTGCGTTTAATATTTTTGCAATCGTAGGATATCGCTTTGCATTTAGTTTCATATGAGTCCCTCCAATCTACGGGACGAACCGCAGAAAGATGGTTGCGTAGCAGAGGAGTTCGTGTTTGAGTCGGCACGGCGCCAACGGACAAATAAACTCATGCTAATTAGAGAAGTTAAACTAAAACCTACTGCAAAGCAATCGAAAGTCCTAGGTACTGCTTTGTGGCAGATGGTATCGGTATACAATACGGCACTGACTAAGTGTTTCATTGGCTTACGCGCAGGGTGCATACCTACCTCCTTTGATCTGATGGCAGAATTTACTGGGCATGGTAAGAGAAGATGAAAGTCCTTTATACCTGTGGCGTTAAGTGGCAGCACGAAATTGGGGAAGCGGGAGACATTGAAGGACGCATGCCTTTTTATTCTTCAATAGAGGAACTCAAGGAGAAGTGTGGGTGCTGGGCCGAATGCGGAATCGTTGAGATTAATCTGGAAGAAGTTAGATGGGTGGAGCCTCAGGGGCTTTTTGAAAAGAGTGAACCAAATGGAATCAACTGAGACGGTACAGGCGAAGGTTAAAGAGGATTGGTGTGTTTGGGATGTGGAAGTATTCCCTACCCGTGAGGATGCCCGCGCTTATTGTCGAGCCAAAGGACTTCCTTTGACTCGGATCATAAAAATAAAAGAATCAGAGATGGAAGAGGCGATGGCGGATTGATCGCGAACTAACCCCGTCTGTTAAGATTTCATCTCTTTTTTCATCTCTTTAATGAAGCCTGGATCGCGCCGCGAGTGACACCAAACAAGTTCGCCAGATCCCCCAGGGTTGCGCCGTCTGCTCGGAGCCGCTTGATCTTGGCGTCATCCACCTTGCGAGGCCGACCTATGGGCATCTGTTCGGCAATCAGTCTTCTCGCTAACTCCATCCTGCCTTCTCGGATCGCTTGATGTTTGGGGTTGGTCCACGCAGCACCGTCCATGTCGATCTCCACCAGCAACCCTTCTAGGGCGTGTATCAGCCTGTTTAGGCGTGGGGCGGTGCGCTTGCAGTCAGGGCATTTTGGTTGTTTTAGAGTTTTCATAAATTAGTACATAGGTCTATCTTTTAATCAATTTTCCAAACATATAATCTATCCGATTCCTAAACGCAGGATTTCGTCTAGCCTTAGCCAATACCACCCAAGTTCCAACCGCATCGATCACCAAAACCGCTAGGAGCGTAATCAGTATAGTCATATTCATTCCCTCTCTTTCTGATATCAGAATAACGCGGAATGAATAATAAGTCAAATATTATTTATACAGTGGAATAATTGGGGATTTTGGGCGCTTAACGGTAGGCTCTTTTGGTTCCGCGTTTGCCCGTGAAACCGTTGTTATGTATCAGATTCGGCTTTCTTCTGAATCTGTAGTCCCTTTTTTAACCGCTGCACCAATACGTTTACACAAGCATTCGATAGAGGTTTTAGCTGCTCACCTCTTCTGGTGCTTTGTAGATAGAATTTTTTATTGGGTCCGACTTGGATAATAGGATAGCCTGGGTATCCAATGGTGGAAGGTTTTCTATCCCGACCTTCCTTGTATCCGATACCTCTCTGTAATCGGTCCAGCATGTATTCGGCTTGTTTCTTATTTAAGTCCCTAGGACTGCCAAACTCCGTAAGTTTTAAATGGATGCGCAGCCCAAAGTCAATTCGAGGGTATTTATTCATGCGCCTCGATATACTTATATTGACGACCCTAGTCAATGGTTATTTATACCTTGTGACGCCTAGGTGATCGGCTGCGTCTTTTTAAGCAGGAGAGACGCCAAGTTCCTCTGCTCTCTCCGATCCTTTCCAAGCACTAAATAGAACTTTTTCTTAGGCACGATCTTCTTCCGATGGCAAAGTTTTATATGCAGATCGCGATAATCTTTTAATGCTTTCTGTATTTCCGTAGGCATCTTTTCCCAAAGGATCTTGGTTCCTTTACTCCAATCCTTTTCCCACGAGATCCCGAGTATTTTGGCATATCGCTTCATCTGCTTACATTTGAAGAAGTTTCTTTTCCATTGCCACTTTCCGTTGGGTTCCATCGGATCCAGATACAGTTCTCGTACTCCATGGTGACCTTGTAATTCCTTAAAATTGCAGGCTCGATAAATCCTACCACGTTCATTCGCCCCAGAGTCGGCATACCCGGTAAAGAGCCTATAATGAGTATTGTGAACCATCCAACGAAGCGCCCATGCAATAAACCGACTCCCCAAATTCTTGGGAGACCATGAGATACAGGCACCTCGGGCAATCAATCGTTCCAGTCCTTTGTTATCCTTTCCCAGGATCTGTGAAAAAGAATTGGGGGTCGCCAGCACCAATGCCCCCGCCAGTTTCCCTTTATAACGAGCCACAAATCGGTGAGAGGGCCTGAGCGGCATCGTCTTGAGCCATTCGTGTCGTAAGATGAATTGTTTGATCTCCGCACACTGAGCCTTATCGGTGGAATCCACATAGGAGAATTCAAAGTCACGCGCACGGAGACTCTGCATTTCCTCCGCAGTTATGCAGTCTCGCAAGAGATCCTCCGTCAGATTTTTCTGACGAATTTCGTATTGCCAGCAAGACTTACTTGACCCAGAGGGTAGATCCGGCATCATAGATTTTCCTTTCCGTGGCAGGTTCCATTTGGCGGGCAGCCCCCTTCACGTACCAATACTTGGGTTCGAGGTATCCTGAAATAGAGAAGCCTAGCGTCTTCAGATCATGAAAAGAGGGCACTCGATTATCCATTTCCAACTTTGCTCCCGTGGGGATCATTTTCAGACACTCTTGGAATTGAACATCTGAGAACGTAAAGTCCAACGACTCCACCCATTCAACCATGATCTCTGCGGTTCCGGTTGAAGTCAGGAACAAACATGCTTGAATCTTCTTATTCTGATCATAGAAGCCGATCCCCATCATGGCCCGAGGAACCCATAAATTGTTCGCCTTGGAGAATTCGATCCCTTCTGCAACCGATATTCTCTTTGGTGTAAGTGTTCCAGAGAACACGGGCGTCCTGTGTAAAAGTTTTAAAAGCGTGCGCTTGACCATTTCTTTCTGTTGTTTCCATTCGTCTTCAAATACCTGGAAAAGATGTATCCCAAGTTTTTTAGTTTTAAGAAATTTATATAGATGCAGTGAGATGTTCCGAATCTTTAGATCAGAATGATAGTAACAACCATGATGCTCGATCGCCAAATTCTCGGTAGGTAGAAAGAGATCCATCTCCATACCCTTACGAAAGGCAGTTACTCCTATTTTATGGTTTGGAATGAACTCTAATCCCTTAGATTTCAGCCATTCTCTAATTTCCAGCTCGGCATCTGAGATCACACGAGATTCAATGCACTGAGGGCAGCGCATCCCATGAACTAAATTGTAACGAGAGGTAAGATAAGGATGCCCTTTAGCGCACAGAACCGTGAACTTCGTGAGATGGTAGAGTTTCTCTGGCATCTCTGCAGGAGGCGTATAACCTCGCGCTAAGATCAGATTGATCGTGCTCTGTTTGGACTTCGTAGGTTCTCCACGGATACAGCGCTGGCACTTCCCAGAAGGTTGAAAGAACTTCACACTCATATGTGTTACTTCGTGATCGCCAGCACAAATAGCCGTGACCATTTCTGTATCGCTATCTATTTTGACAAATTTCCATCCACGTTTGGTGAGATAATCCAGGACGTAACATTCTCGACAGGAAGACTTCCAATGCCCTGATGCCTTCTGGAGAGTGCTCCATTTTTGTGAATAGGAATGTCCGAATTCGCAAGCAATCTGGAGTGGCTCTAAATGATGATTTTTCATTTCTAGGAACTGCGCAAAAGTTGTGAGGAGCGTATGGTTCCGAGTGTTCTTTAAAAAGTCCTTGATAGTTCCATACACTTCATATCGAGATTCTTGCGCAGAATTTTTCAAACGCCCCAAGCGATAAATTTCGTCGTGAGAAGTGGGATCCTTTTTCAAAGATTTTTTACACCCGCACGAAACCTTTTTCCCTGAACGAAGGACATCCGTGGACGCATACGTTACCTTAGGAATGTCGTGTGCAGGGCTATTGCAAAGGCACTCCCAAACTCGATACCCCTCAAATCCCTGACGACTTCTAACCGTAAGAAAACCAAATACCTGACCAATTAAATCAATATTACTCATAAGTCTGAACGTAGCAGACTTGAAATGAATTTAAAACTAAAATAAACGGTACAAAAGGATATGACTACTGCACCCATTGTCTTACGGGTAGAAACTTATCCTATAATATCTGATTGCTGCCACAACTATAAAATATAAAAAGGGGAAGCTAACTGGTAGCTTCCCCTTCCTATATAGATCTCAACTCTAACCTATTGTAGATTAGACTCTGACGCCCCGCACAACAGCACGCCCATTTCCGATCGCTTGTCCTTCAATTTTCTGCATGTACCAGCCGCGCTCTGGCTTTCCAATTAGATACAAGTTGATAGGAGCGGTGGTCAAATCCTTACGGACTGTCTGTGCTCCCAACGTATTTGGAGGTCCTACGAAATAGAACTCGCCAGGTTGAAGCACCTGGAGGGTTTCATACCGGAAGCCGTCCGTGATCAGATTGACTCCGAAGAACGATCCCAAAGAACCGGACATGATGATCTCGCGCTTCGACACTGGATCGAAGTAAGTCGAGAACTCAGGATCCGTCAGGATATCATTCAACAGATCGATCGCGATGATCCCGGTCGCACAAGGAATCGACCAGCTCATGAGCTGCGTGCGGGCTTGTGAGAACACGGCAGGCGTGAAGGTCGTGAAACCCACCACGTTGTTGTAGGTCGGAGCAGCGACGTTCATAAGATTCCGAAGAACCTTATCTTCCTGCACCATCATTTGTTCTAGTCCGTCGATGTATTTGTCATCGAGGAGATCGCCAGGGCTCTGTTCGAGTTCACGATCTTCGATCAAGATGTGAGCTTTGATGTAGAACTCGTCTGGATACAAGTAGTATTGATTAACTTGGGACGTGACGGTCATGGAATCGGTGGTGGCGAAGAAAGCCAACACATCCTTTTTACGGATACGCAGTCTTCCGATCTCACCTTTCTTAAGATCTTTACGCATCAGAATCTTGCGTAAAAATCCATCTCTTCCCATGGTCTCCAAAATCTCGTCGCCGATTACTTCTCCAACGATTCTCCAGGTTTCCCCAGTAGAATCCGAGATTGCGGCTTCCACAAGTTCAGCACGTTTTTGTGCGAACTCATGTTGTTCGGAGACTTCACCACGAGATGCAGCGGCTGCGAGAGCCATGATCCGTTGGGTGAGTTCTTTCTTGCTACCGGCGTTGATTTCGCCTGCATTGTTTTCCATCGCGCCAGCGCCGACTTCAACTTTTCCGTTTCTGTTAATGTGAAGAGCGGTTTTAGATTCGCTCAACTCATTTCCAGACTTGGTCACGACCACAGTCTTTTTCGAGTAAGGATTGATTAAACTCATATAGTTTACTCCTGATTTTGATGTAAGCTAATTCAATAAAATTTCTAATCAGGATAGACCGTTTGTTTTATGCAGGCCGAAAGTCCCGAGGCTCTCGACTATGGGTCTTGATTAAAGAATAAGTCGATTGAGGTAGGTTATTTAAGTGGGGTAACGGGAGAGGTCCATTACCTGAGAATAAGCAGTCCTATAACAATATTGACACTCAGCGCAATAGGTTGTAAAGTATACGGATTATGTCGATTGGTGAAAAAATTTTAAGTAAGGCTTTTTATCGCGTTCTATCTATGCCGGTTCACAAGAAGATCATCTTGGATCAAAACGTGCAATCTCCAGAATTGATGAATGCACTCGCAGCAGTTGGAGTTGATAACGTTTACACGATTGCGGTTCTGGGGTTAGATCCAAATAAAGAAACAGACGATCGAAATATTGAAAAAAAGATGACTGCTTTTGGAAAGAAAACGCCTAATTCTGGGTATTTGTTCATCACAAAGAACGCAAAAGATTTTGCAAAAAAACCAAACGGATATGATGTTCTCTGGGTACCAGATAAAATTAAAGTAAAAGAATTTGCGGAATCGTTTCGGACTTGGTTGTCTCTTTCCATCCCTCTTGTGGCGAGGAATAAAATTTACGAGGCTAGAGTTGCCGGTGGTAAGTACGATCATGGCTACGCGTTTGATAAAGAAGTTGAATTCAACGAGTTCAAAAGACCTACTCGTAAAAAATAATGGTGACCTCAACGGGGATCGAACCCGTAACTCCACCTTGAAAGGGTGGCGATCTAGCCGTTAATCCATGAGGTCATGGCGATGATGGCGGGGTTCGAACCCGCAACCTTCCGCTGGACAGGCGGACGCTCTAACCAATTGAGCTACATCACCATGGTGGAAGGACCTGGATTCGAACCAGGGAACCCGAAGGACCAGATTTACAGTCTGGCGGTTTTAACCACTCACCCATCCTTCCATTTGCAAACACACCTCCTAAAATTAAAAAAGCCCCATTACCCTTCGGCAATGAGGCTTCAGTTTACTTTGTCTAACTTGAATCTTTAGACGCAAACCTCCCCATTGCCGAGCGACTCGGTATAATCTCGCTCGTAATGGTAGGTGAAAGCGCGCATAAAAATATCCTAAAAGCATTTCTACATTTTAACAAGCATTTTCTAACGGGGTTTTTATTTGACTTTCCGCTGCATTTTGGTATCAGCGACCTCCATGCATTACAAAAATATGGAACACGGCTGTACGCTTTACAATTCTTCCATGGAACAGTTGCTGAATTCCTGTGAGATTTTCGACCTCGCTCTTTTCTCTCCCCCTTATAATATTGGATCTAAATCTAAGAAAAAAATAGGCGGAAGAAAAGTAGGGGGGTACGACTCGAAATCCTTTGGGGGGATTTCAGATGAAACGATTAAGCCAGAGATTGAGTACCAAGAATCCCAAAAAAACGCGATCAGGGCTGTGTTCAGTAAATTGAGCAGGAACGGTGTTTGCGTCTACAATCACATGGATAGGCTTTCGGGGTTAAAGTGCATCTCTCCTGAGGAATGGCTCTTCGATCTTCAGAAGGAAGGTACACTGGTTATAAGGCAAAAACTCGTATGGGATAAGACCAGCACTCATAACCATACCCGCGCCTACGTAAGCCCTCAGCATGAATACATTTATGTGCTGACGAAACCTGGGGCCAAGATATTTTTTGATAAGCAAGATTTCTTCTGGAAGACCGATAAGACAAAAAGTATCGGAAGTGTCTGGAGAATACCTCGTGATCCAAAACTCGTAAATAAGGAACATACGGCACCTTTCCCACTTCGTATGGCACGTCAATGTATTCGAATGTGGTGCCCTCCGGGTGGTTTAGTTTGTGATCCCTACACGGGATCTGGAACTACCCTGGTCGCAGCGGCGCAAGAGGGTAGAAGATTTATAGGATCGGAACTCTTGGGTAGGTATTTTGAGATTGCAAAAAAAAGATTCCAGATCGAGTTCCTGGAAGGAATGGAGAACCAAAAGGGAATTTATGGAAGAGGAAAACCTCAGCATCTCCACGCCTCACGCTAGAGCAAAGACCGCAAATGGCGGGGAATTAGGTGAGTTTCTTGCGTTTTGTTACTTAGTTTACTTCGGTCAGGTTTTTGTTGAGAAGGGTAGGGGGGAATACGTACTAGAGAGCATCCATGTTATTGAACGAAAAGATGGAGAGGATGGACGTTCCAGATTTTTCTATACTTCTAAAAAGGCTATTGATGTTTATTTAGCCAGAATTGAAGAAGGCGGAATACTTCTCTTCTCGATAGAAAAAAATAGTTCCCTTAAACTCTTGATCAAATCATCTATTGAAGAAATCTCTTCAGGTAACTTCGCTAATGAAAATATAAAAGACCTATTCAACATTTTCAGGACCACGAAGTTGAAATCTGCCAGTGCAGATAAAGCAGATATCCGCCTTCTATTCAAAAATGAAAAACAAACCGGATATACGCTTGGCTACACCATCAAAACAATCGGGATAGGGCGCCCCTCTCTTATTAATGCCTCAAAAGCGACTATGTTTAAATACTCGGTTTTGATCGATAGTCCTTTCACCCTTTCAGGGAAGGCCCCTAAAAAATTACTTTCCCAAATTAGGGAGCACGGCTCGATCTCTTTTTCTGCCGTTAAAAATAATGTTTTTAACGAAAATCTGGGCAAAGACCGCGCTGAGATTTGCCAGCTTTTATTACTTGAGCGTTATGTGAGTAAAAGTAATTCCCCGATCGATTTAATCGAAAGAGTAAGCCTAACGTCTTCTTACTCTCAGGTTGTTTTAACGAGGGAAGTAAAAAGATTATTCGTGGATTTTGCTTGTGGGATGAAACCCTCTGTTCCCTTCCTGGGTGGAAAGGTAACGCAGGGGGGGTTTATCTTTATAGAACCTCATGCTGAGGGGAAGAAAGTTCGCATTAAAAGATTGATTGATTCCAATACGATCGAAGACGATCTTCTATCTGCGGCGGAATTCGATACAGGCTCCACGACTAAACACGGCTTCGGATTCCTGTATCGCACTGAGTTAGAGCCTTACTCCAGGAATCTCGTATTTCCTGGTCAATATTTCATTGACCTCTGTTTTTCCGTGAGACTTTCTGAACGTTTTGGAAGTAGTGTCATTTAATGGAATTTTTGTACACTTCTTACACTGGCGACAACAGCGATCTCATCCTAGCAATTTCCTCCATGTATCTTAAACCAGGGTTTCGTGTTGCCGACGTAACGTATGGAAAAGGAGTTTTTTGGAGAAAAGTAGATTTAACTCAGATAGAGCTGAGTGCCTCGGATATAAAAACTTGCGCAGCGAAATATGATTTTAAAAAGTTGCCTTATGAGGACGCAGTCTTTGACGTGGTAGTCTTCGACCCACCCTATTGTCACAACCCTGGGCAAATGATCGTTAATGACAATTACCAGAATGCGGAGACCACAAAAGGTCTCTATCATAACGACATTGTAGATTTATATTCTGCAGGGATGGTAGAGGCGTTTAGGATTTTAAAACCTGGAGGGATGCTCTGGGTGAAGTGTAAAGACGAATTGGAATCTTCTTACCAGCGCTGGAGTCATATTGAAATCTATGACCTAGCGAGGCAGATGGGGTTCTTTGGAAAGGATCTCTTTATCCTTACTCAAAAATCTAGACCAATCGTTCAGCATAAGAACCAACAGCACGCAAGAAAGAACCACAGCTACCTTTGGATTTTTCAAAAGCTCGCTCAAAGGGATTTAAAACAAGTCATGAAGATGAAAATCTTTTAGTTAAGGTTGACTTGGTTTATAAACCAGTATAATTGCGTGGCATCTTCTCCGTATCTTTTAAGAACAGCGTTACGGAGCAGTTTCATAATGAAAAAACCCCCGAAGGATCACTCCCTCGGGGGTTTTGCATTACTCAGGTAAAGTAATTATTATCCAACGAGCATCGAGAAGCGAAGCATAGGTCCTTGGAGGGTTCCAGAAAGATCTGGTACCGCTAAGACCTTACCTTGTGGGAGGACAGGGCCGACGCCACCTAGCGTAACCTGACCGTTGTTTCCAAGTCTCAATGGATTGACGGAAGACTCAGTCGAGAAGTCCATGGACGAATCGAATTGATCGGTCGAGACTTCGACGTATCCTTTCAAGATACCGACTTGAGCATAGATTGGAACCAATCCTGCGTTATTGATAGAACGCGATTGGAACAACATGCTCGATTGTGCCACCGTAAGGTTGACGCGACAGATGAAATTCACCGTAGCGCCAGCATTACCTGCAGCAAACTTCAACTGACCGGTCAGGAGGTTAACCTTCACGGTGCCAGTTGGAGGAGTTGCGGAGAAGGCCGTTTCATCAATCGTCAGATAGCCGCCGCCCACGATCATTGCCAACTCAGACAAGGAAACGACGTTTCCGAAGCGAAGTTGGAAAATCAGGCTGCCGCTGGAAGGGATGACGAACTGCTGTTCCAGCGTCATGTTGGTAGGAAGCTGATAAGGCAGAAGCGAAACCCCTGCGAGTTGTTCCGTTCCTGTCACGACAGGTTGAACGAAAACCACTGCTCCACCGTTTTGAACCATTTCACAAAGGATCATTCCTTCGTTTTGAACGGTTGCACCGGCTGCCAGGTTACGATCTAATTGCTCAGAGTAATGGATCTGTTTACGGTCAATCATGTTAATCTCCTAGTTTTATACTAAGCCACCTTCGGCTTAGGGTTTAAAATCAATGACGAATAATTTAGCGGCGAAATGCCCCGAACCCTAGCCGTGCAGCGATTTCTTTGCGATCCTCTCCGCTGACGACGCCCCCTTTAGCCAAAGTTTCAACCGAACTCCTGACCAAACGATTCATGATCTGTTGTTCTTCAGATCCTGGATCCTGTTGGACAGTGATTTCGATATTACCCGAGGCCAAAACATTTTTCTCAAACGATTCCCGTGCTTCTTTTGGCATGTCCATCAACTCAGTAGCCTTAGACATGATGAAATCCCAGTAAGCTGGAGCGTCTGCGAAACCCGATTCGATTGCAGCCACTGCGTGGGTGCTCTCTAACCCTGCTTGAACCAGAGCATTGAACAATCCACCTTTTAATTGGTGAGCGCCTTCTCCCTGGAAGTAATTCTTGTCAGTCGCAATCATCGCAACCGTCATGGCGTTCTTGAAATCCTGACGGAGAGTGACAAGTTTTTCTTCGAATTCTGCACGGGCTTCGGTCTTAGCCTTCTCCCGAAGACGGGCCGTAACGTTCGCGGCATCGACCTCATGAGCGTAGAGACGGGCTTTGGCGAGTCCCAACATTCTTTCGACCCCAACCTTACCGATCGCATTACCAAAGTTCTCGGCATACGCATCGCTCGTGAAGCTGGAGCGAATGTTCTGAGAATCCTGTTGGTCTCCCAGATAGATACGTCCGACCGGTTCACTATCGACCGTAAGATTCCAGAATGGATTCTCACTTTCTTCTCCGTAGAGACTCATCTCGACGCGTTCACCCGTGAGATTAGCGAGAGAAGCAAGAAACTCCGTCTTCATCGACATCGCTTCTTGTTCCTGTTCTTTTTCTTCATTCTCGGTGATGTCTTTTTCGGCATCTGCTTTTGCCTTTTCATCTTCAGACATCATAGCGTAGGCATCGGCCTTGGCTTTCTTAGCTTCCTCGTCCTCAGCCATCATGACGGGAGCAGCAGCCTTGGCTTTTTCGTCCTTGTCTTTATCTTTGTCTTTGTCTTTGTCTTTATCAGTCGGAAGAAGATTAAGAAGCAAATCTGCTTTAACTTCTTCGCCTTCTTCCCCTTCCGCTCCATGGGCGTGCTTTTCTTCCATCCCATCTTCCATGAGAATTTCTGGAGCAACAAATTCTAACTTCTTCTTCATTTCACCAGCAGCTTCAGCATCCTCCGCACTCAAGGTAGCTAACTCGGCGCGAATCTGAGCGCGTTGTGCTTTGGTGTAGAGTTTCTTTTCTACTTCTGCGCAAAGAGGTGCAAGTTTGGCATTCTTCTTAAGCGCTGCGAATTTAACAGGCTCGAAAGTAGCCATGATGCGGAACTCGCGTTTAGCTGCAATGCGGGTCTTGGCATCCAAATCGACTCCAGCGGTAGCGGAAGTACGTTTCGAACGTTGATACTTGGAAAGAGCCGCCTTCAGGCGTTCACGACGTTTCTTAGTCTCGGCTGCGCTCTGGACTGCAGCACTCTTAACGGCTGCTGGAGGGGTCGGTACGCCGCCTGGTTCGATGCCGTTAGCCTTCTGTTCGGCTTTAAGTTTACCTTCGTTGGCAGCCTTCAGGCCACCATCCAGTTCCTTCATAGGCTGATCTTTTTCAGCCGCTGGCTGAGGCGCGATCATAGGCGCTGCTTCAGGTTTAATATCGGCGCCCATAGCTCTTGGCTCAAGAGCCTTACCCGCCTCTTTGGCGGGATCTGCTACGAACTGGGTAATGTCAGACTTCACAACGGTGGACTTTGCCATGGATTTTTTCTCCTGTAATTTAGAAACGCATTGTTTTATTTTTTCTGCCACACCATCCAATTGGGTTCCGCAATGGGGGCAATGGACCGATTCAAGTTCCGCTGGCATCGAGATCGTAAGCTCTGATCTGCAAGCCGGACACTTATGCGATTCGCTCGCTTCCTCTAGTTGAGTCACTAATGCTTGACGTTCCTCTGGAGAAAGTTCTGCATGAAGCTGGACATGAGATCCATCATGTATGGAAAACATTTTAGAAGCCCTGATCCCTACCTGTTTGCGTCCACCCGCATCCTCGTAACTTCCGTAAGATCCACCGAAGTCAGGGGGAGGCCCAATGTACGCATATCCGCCCAATCCCCCAGGGTAAGATCCTGGTCCGATCGGGTTTAGCATCGTAGGCTTCTGTAGGAGTGGATTGTAGACGGACTGACGCCCCTCTACTGAAATCCGCTCCTGTAGTTTCCGTACCAATGTATTTCTGTCCATAGCTCTTAATTGAAAAATAACGCGCTATTGGGAGTCCATTTAAGGAGGGTATGGGAAAAATGCCTTAAAAATCGCTAGGAGGGAAAGGTAATAGATAAGTATTATTAACTATTTATCGTAAGTTATTGTAATCCTTTATAAATAAAAAGTTGATTTTTTGAGTCAGGATTACTATACTGATAATATGAGAAATCAAACAAATGAATTTAATATAGATCTTGTAGGAATAATAAAATTCATAATCCAAACCATAATTTTTTCGATTATAGCGCGAGGTTTTTACACCATTGCCAAATTGGCTTTCTATAGTTATCCTAAAATTGGAATACGTATTGCACTCTACGGGTGCGGAATCACTTTTATACTTGCCAATTTCTTTGATGGATGTGCCTTCGCAGTGGGCATTATCGTTCTTCTATCTTTTATATATTCCATAGGAGAAAGCCCTTTTATTTGCGGGACGCCTTCCGTTGATAAAGATGTCAAGGAATGCCGCACCCTAGATCATATATTGAAATGTAATGTATTCATGTTTCCCGTGAGTATTGCGGTACTCATACTAGGTCAGTTCTGGGATAGTTTTTTACCCATTAAAATACTTATTTTTGGATATGGAGTATACCTTCTTTTTTTAGCGGTAGCTGTCGAAATCATAGGAATCGAAGGGGGTAAAATGGTATCTGCATCCTCTGCTTCCGATCAGAATATTGCTGCATAAATAAAAAAGGAACGCTCTTGTGTCGGGATGGTTTTCGCTGCCCAGAAGAACAATTATGGTTCCATGATCCTGAATCCAATCAGGCTTGATACGGCGGATAAGAGGAATAAGAGCCCTATTTTCTTAGGCGCGGGGGTGCTCCTGGGGGCCTTCAAGCCCGCTTTCGAGGATATCCGCATCTTTCTGCCCCGAGCGTGACCCGCGACCGTAGGGAGCCTGGGTCGCATGAGTTTAAAGCAAATCGCAGCCCTTGCAGAGTGCGCGCCGTCCACGATTCATGCTTGGACCACGGGTTCGATGCCGTGTGAGCGGATGGCGAATTTGCGGAAGCTTTGTGATGGGATTGGGGTGCCGATTGAGGCAGCACTGACCGCAAACTCATTGATAGCCACAAATTCCGACGTACCTTATTCCTCATCATGTTCTTTGTAAGTACAGAAGTGTTTAGAAGGCTACCAAACGCGTATAATGCGGCGGGTTGTGATAGTTTGGGTTGGCACATTTTGCAGAGAGCTGTAGAAAGGATTATATAGATGGCTTCTAAGTGTAAGACCTTAAACTTTATTGATCTTTTTTCTGGAGCTGGGGGCTTTACAGAGGGATTTTTGCAGGCCTCGACTTCAGAGCTTGCGTTCAATCTCTTAGGAGGAAGTGATCACCAGATCAATGCTGAGAAGACTTACTTGGGTCGGTTTCGGGATCAACTTGCCCTAGACTGTTTCTTTTTGTGCAAAAACATCCGTGACGAAGATTTTCTGGACCAACTAAAAGTAGCCATAGGGCGTAATCGAGTTGATATAATTTGCGGTGGCCCCCCCTGTCAGGGATTTTCAGTGTTTGGTAAACGAAATGAAGAGGACCCTAGAAACGACTTGTTTCGCCATTACCTCAAAGTGATTGAGGCTCTTACTCCTAAATACTTTATTATGGAAAATGTAAAGGGCTTGGCAGTAATGTATGGTGGCAAGACCGTTCAATATATTAAAGACGCGGTTGCCAATATCAAGGGCGGTTACAAAGTTAATGGGCCCATTTTAGTCAATGCTACACAATTTGGTGTTCCTCAGAGCCGAGAGCGTATAATTTTCATTGGTAGCAGGGAAGACATGCCCGAAGTCCCGGTGATAAATCCCACGCATCCCGGAAAGCCATTAACATTACAGGATGCAATTGGCGATTTAGCATTTCTCAAAGCTGGAGAGTCAGCCCAGAAATACGATTCGAAATTTAATGCGGTCAGTCATTATCAGCTTGAGCGTAGAAAGGGCATTCTTCATCGCCCTCCCAGTCCTTGTTTGTATAATCACGAAGCGGCAAAGCATTCTGAGCAAACTATTCAGCGATTTGCATTGATCCCGGTTGGGTCCGGGGTGAAGGAAATGAAGTCATTACTGAAGGAAAAAGGATTGGAGACTGCCAAGCGCTGGTGTGTTCGAATGAGACCTGATGCCCCTAGTTACACCATGGTCACTCTTCCTGACGACTTTATACATTATTCTAGAAATAGGATTTTAACGGTTCGAGAAATGGCAAGAATACAATCTTTCGATGATTCGTTTATGTTTTATGGACCGAAGGCAACGGGAGGAGGCGGCGTCGGCAACAAAAAGCGAAACCAGGAACTTCCTCAATATACTCAAGTTGGGAATGCAGTTCCTCCATTATTAGCAAAAGGGGTTGCGCTTAGTTTAGGTAAGGCTTATCTCAATCCATCGCTCTACTTAGATGAAGTCGTTGCTCGCGGAGGCTGCTAGATATTTAATCATTTCCTCGGGAGACATACCGGAGCCATTATCTGCAATTACTCGACGGTAAACTTCTAGTTTCTCCACGGCTTGCCATTCGATGCCGTATTCAACTTTAGTAGCGCCAGCTTCGATGGAATTTTGGAGGGTTTCTCTAACTCATTGATACATTCCACAACCAGTGTTGGAACGATTGATAAGATGCTGCGGATCGCAAAAAGACATGAGCATAATGATTCCTTTAATGATCTGATCAATCTTCTTCATGAGCCTTAGTTTTCCACCGGGGTATCTCAGCATGAAAACTGGGTAACACCTAATCTGCGATCTCTCAACCTAAGATTGTCTAAAACAGGTTAACTTAACTTAACTTATTGAAATTATTAATATTTTAATAGTTGACTATTATTGTAAAGATTACTATACTGATAGCATGAGAAAGAAAATCAGATGGAAGCCCGTTTTGATGACGCGTGAGGATGGCACTACCTATTGGATCCACTTCGATAAGCCTTATCATTCGCACCATCTTCTTAAAAAGATTGCCACTATGCCCAAGAAAACTCCTGTGAGTTTTGAGATAGGATATCAGATTGTCGGGGAGCATATCGAAGCTATTTTTGAAGAAGAAGACGGTGGGAATAAGCTTGCAGTCTGGCTTAATGCAAACGGTTACTTTCCAGAAGGATTGACGACGTTAGGATTTCATATTGAATTAACTGCGGGCGATTTTGAAATAGTCGAATGATCTTGTGACATGCCTTATCTTTAAGACATGGCTACGATTGACCCTAAATTACTTACAAACTACATTAATCTCACTTACCAGTCCGAGAAAGATTCCACTTGGGAAGAAGCCACTAATAAGTTAATGAAACAACGCCATCTCAAAAAGGTGGATCTAGTTCATGTTCTGGAAGACGGCGTTAAAGCTAATCCTCCCACGACGAACGACGAGCGCCTGCGGTTTCTGACCAGGATTCCGCTGCCACGTTGGTGGGAGGCACCCTTCCACGATATACTGGTCAAACCGTTGGCGGATGCAAAGATCAAACTCCCTCAGAAGACTTCTCAGTGGGGGCAGGAGATCTACGCCATCACGGCAGGCATCCTTGATTTCCCCAGGAAAAAACTCCCAGAATCGGTTTGGAAATATGAAGACGATGAACCACTCCCACGCCTGCAGCCGAAACTCCGTGCATTGATTTTGAATGAAGCACGTTACCGTCTTTCGAAGTTTGGCGCTAAGATAAAAGGCGCGATGTTGTATGGAGGCGCTGCGACATTTCAATATCACGAAGGTGCCGATATCGACTGTTCCATTTATGTGGATTGGGATGATTTTGAAGGAGATGAAGAGCTGCTTCAATCTGCTTTCAAATCAGTTGAGATTCCATGGGAAGGATTTGTCATCCATCTGTTCGTCAAGCCCTCAGACCAACAGGAACAGGTCGAGGTTGCGGACGCTTCCTATAACGTATTAAAAGACGAGTGGGCGTTACCCCCTCTGATCCTACCCCGTGATTTCGATCCGAATATCTATTTTGCGCCTATGCTGGAGATGGCGGAAAAGAAAGCCCAGAAGATCGATAAGCTGCTTGGACGCGTTACGCGAGAGTGGGCTAAACTCAAAACTGCCGTAGAGGCTCGCAAGGAAGGTCCTCGCGATCCCGAGATGGTGGAGAAACGAGTTATTCTCCAGAAAGTCATCCTCAAGCAGGAGATCGATCGACTGGTAGAAGTCTTTGCCGAGATCTGGGTAGGGCGAAAGAAGATGCACGACGCGCTACGCCAGAAGTTTGTCGATCAGAACCATGTCGATCGGTTCATTCGCTTCCAACCCCCCGAGGTGATGTGGAAGTACCTCGATGAATCAGGCTACGTGGAGTATCTGAAGCTGCTAGCCAAGGCTCACGAAGAGGGTGTCATAGATAAATTATTGGACTCCATTTAACTCCGCGCATTAATCAAAATGAGTTTGGTAAAAGAGTCGCATGGCAGACGACTATAAAAATTTACTAGGTGGCAAGACAGTTAAACCCGTTACGAAGGAGGATATGAATCCTCCTAAAGTTCAGGCGCCCAAACGACCTGGGATTGAACCCCTGTTTCCAATCATTCCCCCAGAAAAATTAAAGCAATATGCCGAAGTAGGCCCCCCTAAGCCGGAAGAGGTATTAGGGAATGGGCAGCAGGGAAAATTCGATACGGAACTTAACGAGATCGCGCTGAAAGAAATGGCTGCGGAGCGCGGCATAACGGTCGATGAACTTCTTAAAAACCCTAGCCGAAAATTGGATCAGAAAGTAGAACCCGCCATGGACACGCCTAAAGAAGCTACCGTTGATCTTGCCAATATGCGTACCCTGCTAGACGCGCAGATGGCTGCGACTCCTCAATCTTCTCTAGATATGGATCTGGAGATGGAAGAGTTGGAACTAGAACGCAAGAGATTGGAACTGAAGCGCCGTAGACTTACTGAGCAAGCAGTTTCTGCGCCTACTCCAGATCCTGTTGTTTCGAAGAAGCCTGTTCGTAATCCTATCCTGGATAAAATGCGTGAAAAACTTTCATTAGATCGTTTAAAGCCTGCAGAAGTTGAATTGGAGGGTATTAAATTCGAACTTCTCCCTCCTCCATCCTCTTTGCATCCATGGATATTAGGACAAATTTCATTAGCAGAACAAGCAGGTGAAGCCGCAATGATTTTTAAATTAAAAGTATGTACAGCTTGTGCATCCTTGATAAAAGTTGAAGGTCAACCTATAGCAGAAATCCTAGGATTAGTTGAGTTAGGTTCAATAAAAGATCCGTATTTTCCAGCCCCAGATGTTCGTCTATTAACTTCTCAAACATTATTAGAAATGATGGAAGGAAATCCATCAATAGATAGTATTGAATTATTTAGATTTATCCCAGATACGGCTATTAAATTGTACGAGGCTTTTACAAAAACTTTTAAGGATTTGAGCATCCGTTCTTCGCTAGATCAGGATTTATTTATATATTCATGTCCTGTACCTGAGTGCATGGAGGAACAGCAGGAAATTAAAAATGATCTTAAAATTTTCTGCCGTAATCATGGAGTACCTCTTGAGATGAAAGGTAAAAAAATGGAGGTAATGTCCATCCCTTTGCACTAGAGGCGACGTTGAAAGACGATCATCTCTCGATGGTCGGTTACATTCTCGGCGTCGCCCCTACCATGGAAATAGAACGTTTTAGATTGATGGATATAGAAGAGCTTCAATTTCGATACTTTTGGGTTAAGGAAGTAGAGCGTGATCGCATGTTGCAATTGGGCAAGATGATAGGCGCTACCTTCACGGCTGGAGATATTCGTAAGTGGTCCCTGCAAAATGCAGGTACCCCGGACTATAAGAAGGACGACATGGTCTTCCTCCCCCTAGCTTTGGCATTGCGGCCAGAGTTGCGCGATATGTTGATAAAAATGGTTGGCGGCGATGGGGGATTGGCGATGCCACGTGATTATCAAGGTCAGAGGAATGAGGTTATGGTGGATCTGGGCAAGGTCTCACATCAGGAATTCTTAGATTTTGTTCAGAAGAAAATTTTACCAAGATCAAAATCCCAGGCCGAGGAAGATTAATTTCAAGATATGAACCAAAGGCGTGATACACTTCTAAATTTTTTAACAGAAACTTCCGATCTAATCTCGACAAGAAAGTTCCAAAAAATTCTCGCCGCTGATGATAGAACGAAGCAACTCAAAGAAGAGATCGATAAATATTACAAGTTGTATCACAAAGGCAATGAACCTCTTTTTAAAGGCGTGGACACTGATCAACCTTTTGTAAATTTGCCTGGTACCAACTGGCTCCAAAAAGGATTAAAGAAAACCTTTGTTGGAGCCCCTAGGGAGATTAGGAGAAGTTTCCGAGCCGCTAAAGGGTTGGACATCGATCCATTGAACATGAGTCCTGAAGAATTATCCAGATTGCTTCGTGTAGAACGCGGAGCAAGGGAAGAGATAACTTTGGAAGAAATTGAGCTATTGCCTGAATGGTTCAAAGCGGCAGATTGGGTTACGGAGCCTAGGAATCCTAGAGAGGCTGCTGATAAGAAAAAAGCAGCGGTTGAATTGCAACAAAAAATTTCAAAATTTTACAATAAAAACAGATTGGACATTGATAATCCTTCAGACTTAAAATTTGATGAAAATAATTTTAAACTATCTGTACATAAAATGGAGGTTAAACTTGCTCAACATCTTTTATATCAACTTGGTATTAAGCCTGAGCATATTAAGAAAATTCTTGGGCTAGGAGAAAAATCTAAGCGCATAGCTGACCCTGAAGTAGGAGTAGAAGAAGGGAAATTAAAACTTTTTATTCCTTTAGAAAGATTTCATAGCCAAGACCTGGAGGGATTAGACCCTGGCGTTCTTCAGAAGATTTTGAACGATTCCTTAATTAAAATAGGCAGAACTGAAAAAACGGCGAAGATAGTCGTAAAAGACCAAAAACCATTCCTAGAATTCAATGGACATGAGGATACATTTTTTAGACTTCTGAGAGAATTTTCAGGTTTATCCGATGGTGTAATTCGAAGCCTGGTAGCTAATCAAAATCAATACAAGGTAAAAATCTAGTGGCTGATACTAAAGCCCAAGTGCAAGAACTTGAGGCATTAAAAGCAAGTATGGAAGCGGCTGCTAAAGAAAGCGACCGTATGTTCACTGCAGCCGCTAAAGCCGCAGGAAGTTCGCAGAAAGCCATGATGGCGCTTGCTCAAATTTATGAATCAATGGCGCAGAACGAGTCTGAATTATTAAAATCTACTATTAAAAAAAATGAGGCTACCAAAAAATTTTTGGACCTTAAGGAACAAGAGAAAACCGCTTCTACAGCACAACTTGAAATTATCAAAAAACAAAGTGCTGAACAGAAGCAGGCAATTATAGAAGCAAACAATCAAATAGATATTTCAGAACGCCAAGTTAAGGCTCAGAAAGAATATCTCGGACAACTAGGACAAACTAAAGGATTTTTAAAAGGGATAATTTCGGATCAAGTAACCGCATTCAGGGGTTATCTAGGGTCTACTGCCGCCATAAAAAGTGGTTTCGATGGACTTTTTAATTCCGTTAAAAAGGTAGCAGCTATTTCTATTGCCGAAGGCTCTTACTTCGGAATGAGTGGTAGTTTCCTAAAAGATTCTCTTACTCTTGCAGGCGCAACCGCAGCATATTCAGTACAGGCTACAAGAGCTACTGCGGATGCAGTGGCATTGGGACATAGCCAAGAAGAAGCAAACGATTCCTTCCAAAAATTTGCACGTATTACTAAATCATCAGGGATGGTGG
>Ga0315286_10000216_pt1 | contig 44808 bp, 31 predicted proteins | sample YL17G10_0_MG_FD_205038 | JGI IMG/M metagenome (GOLD analysis project Ga0315286, IMG submission 205038) | Sediment microbial communities from Yellowstone Lake, YNP, Wyoming, USA - YL17G10_0 | ecosystem: Environmental > Aquatic > Freshwater > Lake > Sediment | place: USA: Wyoming | collected...
CAGGAAGGCATTGGCCGCCTCCAGCGGTCCGGCGCCCACCGCCGCGCCGATGCGATCCAGGAGGCGAAACGGCGTGCGCGCCGCGAGGATCGGGGCCAACAGGGCATACGCTTGATCGAGTTGTCCACCCTGAACAAGCCTGGCGACGCGGCTCCCCACCTGATCGGCCTCAGGGGCGTTCATCGGGTTTCTCTTTTCTTCTATTCGCCCGCCGGCACCTCGCCCGGCGCTGATTCCACCGTCCGCCCCCGCCAGTTCGACCGCTCTGCGTCGTCGGGGAAGCGCAGCAGGATCGTGGCCGCGTCGGGCAGTTGGATCTGGTCGCCCGGCGCCAACTCGGCCTTGTTGCCCTTCTCCACCACCGGCTTGGCGGGCAGGGTAAAGATGCCGATCCTCCCCTCGGCTGCACCCGGGCGGTGATAGCGGCTCTCGATGATTGCCAGTCCCAGGATCAACCCGTCCACGTCCACGGCAGCGCTGGTCACCCAACCCACGGCCCGCCCCTTACGGTTGACCACCGGGTCGCCCGTCTTGGGCATGCGCACGCCCTTTTCGTTCATGCGGAAGCGCGCGATCTCCATTGTCCGTCTCTTCTCGCCCTCGATGAGGGCCGACCGCCCGACAAAGTAGGGCTTGTGTAGCTTGACGTAGGAGCCAAACCCGGCACCCATCGGCGAGATGGCAAAATGCCCGGCCAGCTCGTGGCCGTATAGGGGCAGGCCGGCTTCGGTGCGGGTCGAGTCGCGGGCCGCCAGGCCACACGGTTGTACTCCAAACGGCTGGCCGGCGTTCAGCACCGTCTCCCAAAACGCCACTGCCCGGTCGGGATGCACGAATACCTCGTATCCAATGTCCTCCCCCGTGTAGCCGGTGCGGGCGATGACGAGGTCGAATCCAGCGAGTTCGCATTCGATGAGCCCGGTCTTGGGCACGCGCGCCAGCCGGTCCTTCAGCCGTGGATCGCCGGTCAGGCTCTGGAGAACGGCCAACGCCGCCGGCCCCTGGAGCGCCAGGTCCACCCGCTTGTCGGCGCCGCTCGAGGGATCTTTCAGATTGCGCAGCCGGGCCGGGCGGAGCACCCGTAGTTTGGGGCGCTCGCGGTCGATCAAGACCTCGCCGTTGTTGACGGCGTTGAGCCACGCCCAATCCTTGTCGGCATTGGCGGCGTTGACGACCATCAGGTACACGTCTTTCGCTCGGCGGTAGACCATCAAGTCGTCGATCACCCGGCCGTCCGGATCGAGCAAATAGCTGTAGAAACTCAGCCCCGGAGCGAACCAGCGGACATAGTTGCTGCACACAAGGTCCAAGAACTCGGTGGCGTGGGGGCCGCTGATCTCAAAGACGCCCATATGGGCCACGTCGAACAGCCCGGCCGCCTTGCGGACGGCGTTGTGCTCGTCTAGGACGCCCGTGTACCACACCGGCATCTCCCACCCGGCAAAGGGGATGACCTTGTGCGTGTGGGCCTTGTGCCAATTGTACAGGGGCGTACGCTGGAGCGGCGCGTCCTTGGGTTCCTCCCAGCGGAATTCAGCCAACTCGGGATGGCTTCGCACTGGGTCCCCTGGCCTACCCGCGCAGTCCCCTGGCCTGCCCGCGCAGTCCAGGGCGGGCAGGGCAGGCAGGGCAGGCAGGTTGCGGCAACCGACGAAGTAGGGCACCCTCAGCTCAAAGCGGCCCTGGTGGCCGGCTTTGTACAGCTCCAGGCCTGTGGGTCTACCGGCGTCGGGGTTGTAGCCGTGATACTGGCCATAGTCCGGCAGGCCTACCTTGGCGCGCAAGGCCTGGCGCGCCTCGTCGCCGCCGGGGGTAGCGCCGGCCTGGATCAGCCTGTCGTAGGCTGCCTGGACCTGATTGGCCGGGATGGCCAGCTCGACGTAATCCGTGCTGTGGAGGAAACGGTAGCCAGGGAGCTCGCCGGCCAACTCGGCGATTTCGGATGCCTTGGGCCCGCGCAGCGCCAGGGCGATGATGCACGCCTGAGGCACCGTTGGCACGTGGCGCAGGTCCTCGACGACGATTGGGCCCTCTACTTTGCGCAACAGGTCGTCCGGGTCAAAGAGGGTGTAGCCGTCGCCCAGGCCGCGCAGCCAGGCCTTGACCCGCTCGTGGTTCTCCGCGTGGGTCAGGAGGAGATAGCGGTCGCGCCCAGTGCCATCGGGTGGCAGGCGCAAGATCGAGACGTCATCGATGACATGCGCATCTTCGTTCAGCAGGAAGGCGAGCTGGCACCAACCGGGCTCCAGCCCTGCCACGTCGCTGGTCAGGATCTGCTGGAGGGCCGGCTCGGCCCGCTCGCCCTGCACCAACAGCAGTCCATGGTCGCTCAGATCGAGGAGGAGCGCCCCCGTGCGGGTTACCTCCAGTTCAGCCTTGAGGCCGGGGCCTTCGGCGGGCCTGAGACCTGGATAGGCACAGGGCTTTTCCTTCAGCAGCTCGTAGTAGTGGGGATACTCGCTGCCCTTGTCCGCCGTCTCGGCGATGCCCTGCGCCGCGAGCGCGGCCACTTCGTGCTTGATCTCCTCGAATACGTCCAGATCGATCTTGCCGCGTGGCAGCTCGCCACCCAGGCCGACGTAGCTGTAGGGATGGATGTTCGTCACCGTCTTGTGGATGAGGCGCGCCACCTCATCGATCTCGGCCGGGCCGAAGCCGCGCTGGCTCAGCCAGGGCGTGCCCAGGCGGATGCCCATGGCCAGGGCCGTCACCTGGTCGCCGGGGATGGTGTTCTTGTTAGCCACGATGCCGGCCATGTCCAGGATGCGGACCGCCGGCTCGCCGCGCAGCGGGAAGCTCACCCGGCTTTTCACACTGTTCAAGTCGAGCATGCAAAAGTGAGTATCGGTGCCGCCGTAGGCCAGCTTCAGGCCACGCTTCTGCAAGCCCTCGGCCAGGGCGGCGGCGTTGTCCTTGATCTTCCACTGCAGCCGTTTGAACGGCTCGGTCTGGGCGATCCTGAAGGCCACAGCCATGGCGGCGAACTTCATAGTATGGGGGCCGCCCTGTTCGCCGGGAAAGACTGACATGTCGATCTTGTTGGCCATCACTTCGTCGGTGGTCAGGATGACGGCACCTCGCGGGCCGCACAGCGTCTTGTGCGTGGTGAAGGTGACCACGTCGGCCAGGCCCACGGGACTGGGGAACGCGCCGGCCACCACCATGCCCGCCGGATGGCTGATGTCGGCCAGCAGCACTGCGCCCACCTCGTGAGCCATGTCGGCAAAGGCCTGCCAATCGGGTGCCCACGTGTACGAGGTGTAGCCGGCGATGATCATCTTGGGCCGATGTTCGCGGACCAGGGCGCGGATATCGTCATAGTCCAGCCTGCCGGTTTTCTTGCTGACTCCATAGCTGACCACGTGGTAGCGTTTGCCGGAAAAGTTGAACTGGCTGCCGTGGGTCAGGTGGCCGCCCTGGTACAAGTCCATGCCCATGACGGTATCGCCCACGTCCACGACGGCCCCGTACACCGCCAGGTTGGCCGCAGCGCCCGACAGGGGTTGGACGTTGACGTAGATGTCCTGGGTCGACACCCGCTCGTTCGCAAAGCAGGCCGCACAGCGGCGCTGAGCCAGCGTTTCCACAAAGTGGACATAGTCCACACCCTTGTAAAAGCGGCGATCGGCATAACGGCGATAGTAGGCCAGTTGGTGAGGGACGTCCAGCAGCATTGCTTCGTCGTCGCGGGTCATCCGTAGCGGTGGGTAGCCTTCCGCGTAGACGTTGTTGAACACGCTGCCCAGGGCCTGGCGCACGGCCTTGGGGGCCATCGACTCGGAGGGGATCATGATCAGCTTGCGCGCCTGCCGCTCCTCCTCGAAGCCGATGATCAGGTCTATGTCGGGGTCAACGAGGCCGATGTCGGCCCCAAGGAATGCGTCCCAGTATTCTTCATTCGACATGAAAGACACTCCTTTGTGTTATTGATTCAGACTGCCTGAGGAACCCCACGCGGCGACTTTGTCCTTTCTGGGTGATTGTAGCATCAAAGCGGCTGTGCCGCAACTGGCGCCTCAGTTTATCCCGCGCTTCCCACGCCCGCAGCCAAACGGTCAACCCTCCCCTTGATGGAGTTCGGGCACCACGTGTCGGGCCACGTCGCGGCCTCGCGCCCAGGCAGCTTCGACCAGGGCGTACATGCCCCCCGCCACCAGCGAATGCCCACCCATGATCACCGGCACCGGCGCTGCCATGGCGACCTCTGTTAACGCCCGCACGAACGGATCGGCGATCTGTGCCGGCTGGCGCAGGTCGGAATGGAATCGATCGGCTGCCGAGGGCCACAGCCCACGGTGAGCAAGGAGTACCCGGTTGTCCAGGAAGATGGCCTGTCCCAGCGTCGCCAGCTCCTCGAAGAACCGCTCCAGCCCCACGGCGTCCAGGTAATAGCCCAACAGGCTGCGCACCTCGCCGCGCGCCAGGCGACCACTGGCGCGCATCCCCCGCTCTTCAGAGAGGACCCGCGTGCTGCACGCGGTCTCCCGTTCCAGGTAGCTCCAGGTGGCCGAACTCAGCCGACCCGCCACCAGGATCGTGGCGTCGCGGTCCAGCATCAGGGGCAGTGCAGTGTCCAAGGCTGAGGTGTCCAGCGCCAGGCCCTTCAGGTAAGCCTGGGCGTGAGGGCCGGCGCCGGGGTGGGCAGCCAGCGTCAGCAAGTCGGCTGGCGTGTCCACGTCGAACTGGGTAGCGCCGCTGCGTGGCAGCTCACGGATTGGCAGGCCGGCGTCTTCCCCCAGCAGCCAGGCCAGCTCGTTGTCGTTTTGGGGGGGCTGGTGACCCTCCAGGACAGAGGTGGGCCCAAAGGCGGCGAAATCGGAGGAGTAAAAGTTGTTGGTGATGAGCAAGCGGTCGGCCGCTAATAGGGCCTCGGCGATGGAGGCCATGTCGGAGGCGGGCAAGAGCGGCCCGGCGCCGCCGCCGATATAGAAGCAGCGCTCCATACCGTGGCGGGCAATCAGCTCCGCCATCTGCCGGCCAAAGTGGAACGCGTGGACTGGAGCATCCTGCTCGATGCATACCGGGTAGTGGGACAAGCGATCGGCCAGATCGGCAGAGTTGGTGGATACAACGATGGGACCCAAGAGGGGCACGGTCAGCGCCCGTTCTACCAGGTCCAGGGTGATGGCCTGCCGCGCCCGGCTGACCATCCGCTCCGGCTCGCTCCCTTCGCTGGAACCGGTCATGATCAACAGCGGCAACGTGTCGGTGGTCATGGGCAGCATTCTAGCATCACACGCCGCTTTTGTCAAAGCCCCTGTCCGAACACCGCCCAGGCAACCGGATGTGGACGGGAAGGGCAGGTCTTACCAGATCAGCTTCATTGACTATTATCGCAGGGCGGGCTATAATCGCCAGGCAGACCGCACAGGAGGGTTCGATGGATGACATCCTGATGTATATCGATCAACACGCAGCGCAGATCATCGCCCGGCTCCAGGAGTTTTGTCGCCAGCCGAGCATTGCTGCCCAGGGAGTGGGCATGGCCGAGATGGCCGAGCTGGTATGCAGCACGCTTGAAGGCGCCGGTGCCCCCTGCGGAGTACCGCTTCCTTTGCGGTGGGCTGCGCGCAGTGAGGGCAGGCAGGTCGAGCTGGTGCCCACCGCTGGCTTCCCGGTCGTGCTCGGGAGGTTTTCGGGCAGGGGGTCTAAAACGCTGATGTTCTACAACCACTACGACGTGCAGCCGCCCGAGCCGCTGGAGCTGTGGGACAGCCCGCCGTTTGCCGCGGACATTCGCGATGGGCATCTCTACGCTCGGGGCGCAGCCGACAACAAGGGCAATCTGGTGGCCCGCCTGGCCGCCGTGGAGGCATGGCTGGCCGTGCGCGCCGAAGGGTTGCCCCTCAGCGTCCTCTTTGTCGTCGAGGGCGAGGAGGAGATCGGCAGCCCCAACCTGGGCCGTTTTGCCGAGGAGAATCAGGCCAGGTTGCGCGCCGACGGCTGCATCTGGGAATCGGGGTACAAAGACACGAAGGGCCGGCCAGAGATCCTGCTGGGGGTCAAGGGCATCTTGGGGGTGGAGCTGCGAGTGCGCAAGCTGAACCGGGACCTGCATTCGGCGCTGGCAGCCGTCGTCGAGAGCGCTGCCTGGCGCCTCGTCTGGGCGGTCAATAGCTTGAAGGGACCCGATGAGCGGATCCGAATTCCCGGCTTCTACGACGCCGTCCGCCCACCGGATGACCTGGACCGGCGGATGCTTGATGCCTGGGACTATGATGAGGCAGGCCTATTGGCCGAGATCGGCGCGAAGCGCTTTGTACGAGGTCTGACGGGCGAGGCGCTGAAGGAAAAGCTCCTCTTCCAACCCACCTGCAACATTTGTGGCTTTCACAGCGGCTACGGCGGCCCGGGAGGCAAAACAGTGCTGCCCGCCGAGGCGGCGGCCAAGCTCGATTTCCGGCTGGTGCCGGACCAGGACCCCTACGACATCCTGAGCAAACTGCGCGCCCACCTGGAGGCCGAGGGGTTCGACGATGTGGAGATCCTTGTCGACGGGCCCGAGTTCCCCGCCCGCACGGACCCCGGTGATCCCCTGGTGAAGGCTGTGGTGACGTCGGCCCGCCGTGTCTACGGCGTCGAGCCCGTCGTCCAGCCGCTCATGGCCGCCACCGGCCCTATGTACGAACTGTGCCAGCGCTGGGGATTGCCAGCGGTGGGGGCCGGGATCGGCTGGGCTGGATCGCGCACCCATTCGCCCAACGAAAACGTGTGTCTGGACGACCTGGTGCAGGGCGTGAAGCACATCGCGCTAATCATGGATGAATACAGTCAAGGCTCGTGAGTTGACAAAGAGCAGCCCTTTTGATAGAATCGCCCGGCATGAATCCGTGCCTGCATGCGGATCGTGTTTTTCTTTTGGCTCGCCTCCGGCGGTAGGAGCCAAATATCACGTCGAGGAGTATCATCATGGCTAGAGTTGTTGGCAGCATTCCACCCCACGGTGGGCAATTGGTGAACCGCACCTTGCGAGGCGAGCTTCGCGAAGCCGCCCTGGAACGAGCGCAGTCGTTTGCCCAGGTCCAGCTCACTCCAATGGCTGTTTCCGACCTGGAGTTGATCGCCATCGGCGCTCTGAGCCCCTTGACCGGCTTCATGGGCAAAGAGGATTACGACAGCGTCATCGACACGATGCGCCTGCCGAACGGCCTTCCGTGGAGCATCCCCGTTACCCTGCCGGTGGACGACGAGACGGCCGGCGGGCTGAAAGAGGGGCAGGAAGTAGCCCTCATGGAAGGCGATCATCTGATGGGCGTCATGACCATCACCGAAAAGTACCTGGCCGACAAAGAACGAGAAGCGCGCGAGGTGTACCGCACGACAGAACAGGCCCATCCCGGCGTGGCGCGGATGGTGCGCTATGGAAACTGGCTGCTGGGCGGTGAAGTCTTGACCGTGAACAGCCCCAAGGTCGTCGAGTTCCCCGAGCTGCGCCATGAACCGGCCCAGACGCGGCGCATGTTCGCGGCCCGGGGCTGGCGGCGGATCGTCGCCTTCCAGACGCGCAATCCCATCCATCGCGCCCACGAATACATCCAGAAGACAGCCCTGGAGATCGTGGATGGCCTGTTCCTGCACCCGCTGGTGGGAGAGACCAAGGCCGACGACATTCCAGCCGACGTGCGCATCGAAAGCTATCAGGCCATCCTGCGCGATTACTATCCTGCGGAGCGGGTGCTCTTGGGCGTGTTCCCGGCAGCCATGCGCTATGCCGGCCCCCGCGAGGCGATCTTTCACGCCATCGCCCGCAAGAACTATGGCTGCACCCACTTTATCGTGGGCAGGGACCACGCCGGCGTCGGCAAGTACTATGGCACCTACGATGCTCACTACATCTTTGATGAGTTCGAGCCGGGTGAGCTGGGGATTACGCCGCTCTTCTTCGATTACACCTTCTATTGCAGAAAGTGCGAGACCATCGTCAGCGCTAAGACCTGCCCGCACAGCAAAGAGGACTGGATCAATCTAAGCGGCACCCAGGTGCGCGAGATGCTGGAGCGTGGCGAAATGCTGCCCGAGGAGTTCACCCGCCCCGAGGTCTCGCGAGTCCTCATGGAAGGCATCCGGGCGAAACGTGAAGGCGAATGACAAAGGTCTTTGTCATCGGCCTCGACTGCGCTGAACCGAGCCTGGTGTTCGACCGCTGGCGCGCGCATCTGCCCAATCTGCGGCGGTTGATGGAGGGGGGTACCTATGGCCCGCTGACCAGCTCCATTCCGGCCATCACCGTGCCGGCCTGGGCCTCGATGATGAGCAGCAAGGACCCCGGACAACTTGGCTTCTATGGCTTTCGCAATCGGGCCGATCGCACTTACGAGAATATGACGATCGCTACGGGGAGATCGGTCAAGGCCGACCGGGTGTGGGACATCCTGTCCAGAGCAGGCAGGAAGGTGATCATAGCTGCCTGCCCACAGACCTACCCGGTCCGACCGGTCAACGGCTGCCTGATCTCGTGCTTCTTGACCCCCAGCGCTCAAAGCGAATACACCTACCCGGCTGACCTCAAGGCTGAGATCGAAGAGCTGCTGGGCGGCGAGTACCTGTTCGACGTGCCCCAATTCCGCACCGAGGACAAGGACTATCTGCTGGAACAGATCTACGCGCTCGCCGACCAACAGCACAAGGTCGTCAAGCACCTGATGGTCACCAAGCCGTGGGACTTTTTCATGCACGTGGATATGGGGGTGGATCGTATCCACCACGGCTTCTGGAAGTTCTTCGACGACCGTCATCCCAAGTATGAACCAGGCAACCGGTACGAAAACGCTATCCGCGACTATTACGTCCATGTAGACGGCCTGATCGGCGAGCGGTTGGCACTGCTCGACGGGGATACGGTGGTGCTGGTCGTCTCTGATCACGGTGCCAAGCCGATGGTCGGTGGCATTGCCTTCAACGAATGGCTAAAGCAGGAGGGCTACCTGACGCTGGAGTACCAGCCGGAGGGCATCGTCCCCCTGGAAAAATGCGAGGTGGACTGGAACCGCACGCTCGCTTGGGGCTCGGGTGGCTACTACGCCCGGCTTTTCCTGAACGTCAAGGGCCGCGAGCCCGACGGCGTCATCGATGCGGCCGACTATGAGAAGGTGCGGGACGAGCTGACCCGCCGGATCGCGGCCATCACCGACCCAGCCGGGGCCAACATCGGGTCGGCCGCCTACAAGCCAGAAGAGATCTACAGAGAAGTCAACAACATCGCCCCAGATCTGATCGTTTACTTCGGAGACCTCAACTGGCGGTCGGTGGGCAGCCTGGGACTGAACACGATCCACACGTTCAAAAATGACACAGGGCCCGACGATGCCAACCACGCCCAGGAAGGGCTATACATCTACTACGATCCCAAGGTCCAGTGCCAGGGCCTCGGCCCGAAACGCCAACTGATGGACGTTGCACCCACGATCCTGGATCTGATGGGTGTGCCGGTCCCCGCAGAGATGCAGGGGGAAACGTTCGCAAGCTAGATTACCCAATACGGAACAGGCAATACGTACCGTGGATGGCCTGTTCCGCAGAGATAATGGAGGATTCATGGTGGAACAAAAAGGTGTAACGGTCTGGTTCACCGGCCTATCGGGTGCGGGCAAGACGGCTCTGGCACTGAGGCTGGAAGAGGTATTGCGGACGCGCGGCCTCAAAGTGGAGCGCCTCGACGGCGACATCGTGCGCCAGGGCCTCACTCGTGACCTTGGTTTCTCCAAAGAGGATCGCGACAAGAACATCGAGCGGGTAACCTTTGTGGCCAAGCTGCTGACCCGCAACGGCGTGGCCGTATTGTGTTCCTTCATCTCGCCCTACCGTGCGGTGCGGGCCAATTCGCGCCAGGAAATCGGCAACTTTGTCGAGGTCTATTGCTACGCGACCCTGGAGACGCTTATGGAACGCGACGTCAAGGGGCTGTACAAGAAGGCCATCGCCGGCGAAATCCCGAACTTTACGGGCATCTCCGACCCCTACGAAGCACCCGAGCACCCCGAAGTGAACATTGACTCGGGCACGGAGACAATCGAGCAGAGCCTGTCCAAGGTCGTGCAAAAGCTGGAGGAGTTGGGGTACGTGCCGCCGGTAGGTAAGGGCGACGCCGCCTACACAGCCGACGAAGAGGCTGAAATCGAGGCCCGGCTGACTGCGCTAGGGTATTTGTGAGGGAACCCAATGGGATCGCCCCGCGGAGTACCGCTTCTGCGGTGGGGTAAACTGCGCCGAAAGGGAAAAGAGCGGCCCCGCCGTGTCGTGTTCATCGGCCTGGATGGCACGCCCTACACCTTCATGCAGCGTCTCATCGCCGAAGGGCGCATGCCCAACGCGGCACGGCTGGCGCAATGTGGCAGCCTGCTGCGCATGGATTCTGTGTGGCCCTGGGTGTCGTCGGTGGCCTGGAGCTCAATGATGACCGGCGTCAACCCGGCCAAACACAACATCTTTGGCTTCATCGACCGCGACCCAGCCACCTACAAGCAATTCATCCCCACCTCACGCAACATGAAGGCCAAGACGTTGTGGGAGGTGTTGAGCGAAGCCGGCAAGCGCGTCATCGTCGTCAATGTGCCGGTCACCTACCCGCCCCGGCAGGTGAATGGCATCCTGGTAGGCTGCTTCTTGAGCCCAAGCCTGGAGAAGGCGGTTTATCCGCCGTCTTACCTCCCGACTTTAAAGTCGTTGGGCTACATTGTGGACGTCGACCCGTGGAAGGCCCGCGAATCGAAGGACCTGGCATTGCAGGAGGTCAACGCCGCGCTGGACGCCCGCCTCCGGACGCTGTTCTATCTCTTCGATCACGAGGAGTGGGATTATCTGCACGTCCACGTGATGGAGACCGACCGGCTGCATCACTTTCTGTGGCAGCAGATGGCGGAAGGGCATCCTATATACGCGCCTGCCTTCTATGCGGTGTACAAGCGCATCGACGATATGCTGGCCTTGCTCGCGTCCAAACTGGACGAAGACACGACCCTGATGTGGATGGCCGATCACGGTTTCTGCACGATCAAGAAGGAAGTGTACGTCAACCGCTGGCTGATGGACAACGGCTGGCTCAAGTTGCGGAACGTGCCGCCGGACCGGAACAAGGGCCTGGACGAGATCGCTCCCAGTTCTGTGGCGTACAGCCTGGATCCCGGGCGCGTGGTCATCCGCGTGCGGGGCCGGGAAAAAGAGGGGTGTGTTGCCCCTGGCGCCGAGTACGATGCCATCCGTGACCAAATCTCCGCCGCTGCGCTGCAACTCCACGACCCCGATAGCGGGGAGCCCATCTTCCAGGCAGTGTTCAGACGCGAGGAGATCTACCACGGCCCCTACTTGGAGCAAGCCGCCGATCTGATCCTGGCTCCCTACGATGGCTACGATCCCAAGGGACCGCTCTACAAAGAAACCTTGACCCACAAAGGCGATGAGCTGGTTGGAATGCACACGTTCGACGACGCCATGCTCTACGTGGGGGGCCGGAGTGTCCCACCGACCCGGTTCTCGGTGCTCGACGTCATGCCGACCATCCTGGAGCTGATGAATGTCCCCCAGCCACCCGAACTGGACGGCAGGTCCTTGGTGTAGTATTTGGGCTCCGCAGAAGGACCGCTGGCACCCGCGTGGATGCCAGCGGTCCTTTTCGTTTCGACTTTTGCCATCTATGCCCGATGCACGATCCGTCCGTCAAAGACGGTCATTTTCACACGCGTGTCCAGGATCTCCATCGGATCGATGTCAAAGATGTCATGGGATAGCACAGCCAGGTCGGCCAGCTTGCCAGGGGTCAGGGAGCCCTTGATCCGCGCTTCGCCCGAAGCATAGGCAGCCCCCAACGTGTAGGCGTGCACCGCCTGGGCGATGGTCAGCCGTTGGGCCGGGACCCAGCCATCGGCTCCTGGGCGGCCGTCGACCCGCCGGCGGGTGACGGCGGCGTGGATGCCAGCCAGCGGATCCAGGGTTTCCACCGGGCAGTCGGAGCCAAAGGCCAGCCGGGCTCCGGTCTCTAGCACACTCCGCCAGGCGTACGCGAGGTCGCAGCGGCGACCCCAATGGCGCTCCGCCATGTCCATGTCCGACGTGGCATGGATCGGCTGCATGGAGGCGACGACGCCCAGTTGGGCCAGCCGCGGTAGGTCGTCTGGGTGGAGGAGTTGGACGTGCTCAATGCGGTCGGGAAGGGCGGGCCGTAGTGTGTGAAGGGTCAAACGTGAAGCGTCAATGGCGTCCAGGGCGGCGCGGTTGGCCGCGTCGCCGATGGCGTGAACTGTGACCGAAAGGCCGGCCTGGTGAGCGCGATGGACCAGGTCGCGCAGCTCGTCGGCGGCGAGGGTGGGTATGCCCGTGTTGCGGAGTACCGCTTCTGCGGTGTTCCCTGTCTCGTAGGGGGTCAGCATGTGGGCGGTTCGCGGGCCGAGGGCGCCGTCGGCAAAGATCTTGACCCCGCCGATGCGCACGTACTCGTCGCCTAGTCCAGAGCGGATGCCCATGGTCGTGGCCGAGCCCAGGCCATCCACCGGAATGTGGACGAGCGCTCGCAGGCCGAGCTCGGCCTGCGAGCGGAGCACCTGGAGGGCGGCCAGGACCATAGGATGCCCAGGGTCGTGAAAACCGGTCAAGCCCAGCCGGTGGGCGTATGCGATGCCCTGGCGAAGGGCAGCCACTCCCGTATCCAGGGTTGGCTGCGGGATGGCCTGGTGCACCAACGGCCCTGCTGTTTCCAGGAAAATGCCCGTGGGTTGGCCCAACCCGTCGCGGAGGATCTGACCGCCCGGTGGATCCTCGGTGGCAGCGCTGATGCCGGCGATTTCCATGGCACGGCTGTTCGCCCACGTGGCATGGTGGCTTTTGTCCTCCAGCGCCACCGGGTGACCCGGAGCCACGATATCGAGGTCAGCAGCCGTGGGGAAGGCCCCCTCGTCACTGCAGAAGGCGGCCGTGAGGTCCGCAGGCCAGATGTTCTTGCTCCAGCCGCTGCCCTGGATCCATTGGCCCGGGGGGGTCACGCGCACCGCCTCAGCCACCCGGGCCAGGGCCTCGGCCTTGGTGGGTACGCCGTCCAGATCCACGCGGTGTTGGTAGACGTCGATGCAGAACCAACCGAAGTGGACATGGGCGTCAATCAGTCCAGGGATAACCGCCTGGCCCCGCAGATCTACCACCTCACCGCCGGGCCGCAGCAGCAGACGGATATCTGCATCGTTGCCCACGGCGAGGATGCGATTTCCCGCCACCGCCACGGCCTGGGCTCTTGGATGGGCGGCGTCCATGGTATGCACTTGACCGTTGACCAGCACGAGATCAGCCTGCATGGTGCTTTCCCTCCGACGATTTCGAACCCACTCTATTTGAGGTCAATCTCCGCTACCACGACACCCGCACGCTCGTGGCGAGCCGTCAGCTTGACCCGGCCTCCGTTTGGAGCGCGCACGACCCACTCCGCCTTGGCTCGATCCTCCGTGGGATCGGCGTCATAGAAGCCGCTGGGGGCTGAAGGCTTGTACGCCCGGCCCTCCAATTGCCCCAGTTCCTCCCTCGGCTTCCCGGTCTCGAGGGTTGCACCCTCGGGTAGCTCAATCTCAGACACCACCCCGCGCACTAGCTTTTTCTCCAGGGCCTTTTTGGTCACATAGCTCGGCAGCCAACCGCTGTTCTGAACCACCAGACGCACACGGTAGGTGCTTTCCCCCAGAGGCTTGGCGCTCACTTCGTACAGCTCCAGGAGCGGTGAGATCAGCAATTGCCAGACCAGCCAATCGGGAAAGGGCGCGATCTCGGCTTCCAGGAAGGCTGGAGGCGGATTCCGAAAAGCGTAGAGCTGATCCCAACCACCCAACTCCACCAGGCCCAACTGTGGATGCTCGAAGGGAATCCAGTCTACGTAGCCCCTGCCCCCCAGGATTTGGTCGCTCCACTTCAACATCATCAAGTCATCTTCGAGGGAATGCTCGCGATGCCAGTCGATGTACTTGTACTCTTTGATGCCCGCCTGGCGTTGGGGACTCCAAATCTCCACGGTCCAGGCGAACACGCCGATGTGCTCGAACAACCAATCATCGAATCCCCCCGTCGTGACCTCTTTGGGGTGGTAGAGGAACTCGTGATACACCGAGACGGCTGGATAGCCCGTGATCTCAGTGCCTTTCTGTCCGATCTTCTGGTATGTCCACAGATCCTCAGCGGGCATTTCCTTGTCATCTCGATCGCTGTAGGGCCGGAGCAACACTCCACTGAAGGTGTGAAACGTGACTCCGCCGGTAATGTTCGGATGACTGGCGATAAAGTGGGCCAGGGCGCGTACCTCCGGCTCAGATGTGGGATACGGCCCTGCTCCTGGCTGCTGAGCCTCCTGCCGCCAGTTCACCGGAAAGTTGCGGTTCAGGTCCAGGCCTTCTTTGTCCGGCTGGATGCGGATCAGGGTCCCATCATAGTCCTCAACGCGACCCTCGGGAAGCAGGCGATAGTACTGCCCCCCAGTTTCGGCAGGCCCCCGGCGCACGAGAAGTCGAGGCTCTTCCGGACACGCCTTCCACGGGCCGTTGGGGTCAGGGATCCGCATCGTCAGCATGCGCCCGTCGCCATCCATGTCTTCCATCACCAAGCCCCCGATGGGTTCCTCGTTGAAGGGGTAGGGGCGTGTGCTGGAACGGATGATCTTGGGCTTGTCGGCCAAGGCCCACTCGGCCCCGTCGGGGTTTACCCGAGGACAGACGTAGAAGGCGCGCGTGTCGAGACAGCGCGTGACGTCAGGACTTGATCCGTAGGCAGTGATCAGACGGTTGATGAAGTAAAGACACGCGGTGGAAGGCGAGACCTCGCTGGCGTGGATGTTGCCATCCACCCAAAGCGCCGGTTTGTGTCTGTCCTCGCCGGTTCCAAAGTTGGTCACTGTTACCAGCCAGAGGTCACGGCCCTCATAGCTCTTGCCAATGCTTTCCATACGCACAAGCTGCGGGTACTCTTGTGCATAGCCCTGCAGGTTGTGGGTCAACTCCTCGTAGCGATAATACGTATCGAACTTGACTTCAGGCACTGTCGATCCCTTTCTGTTCTCGTGATTGAACCCTACAATCGGTCTGGATGTTCAACCTCACTCCCATCGCAGGATCAGCAGCGCTGACGCAAAGCGAAGGCAGGCAAATACGGCCAGTGCCGTGCGCACCCCAATAAAGCCTGCTACAAAAGGACCCAGCAGGGAACCGGCCAGAAGTGCAGCGTTGAGTGCCAGGTTGTACCAGGCCAGATACGAGGGCCGATTGTCGTCTGGGACTTTTTCGAGGACGTAATTCACCAGCGCTCCCTGGATCATCGCGAAGCCAAACCCTCCCATGACCCACGCGACCAGGAAGAGGTCCAGGCCACGGCTCAAAGACATCAGGGCCGGAAAGGAGCAGACGAAGAAGGCCCCGAGGGCCGTGACCCGTTGGTTGCCCAGACGTCGCACCAGGCGGGCCAATTGAGTTGAGCCGGCGAATGTGGCGACGTAGAATAGTGCGTTCCCCCACCCAATCTCGAGGTCGGACAGACGAAGCTGGTTGACCCAGTGGAGTGGGAACAGGGGGATGGCCAGGTACAGGGTCAGGTAAAAGGTGAACAGGACGCCCATCAGCTTGCCATAAGGACCTCTGAGGACATCCGTGTTGAGCAGGGGCTTTCCACCCCGGCGGAGCAAGAAGCGCAGGCCAACGCCGGGACGAAGGCCTTCCCCCACGGTGCGGATTGAGCCGGGCCAAGCCAGGTCTCCCAGCCCCCGGCCGACGCGCTTGGGGAGCTCGCCCGTTGGCCGGGGAACGATGAACCACAAGTGCAGCGTACTCATCGCAGCTCCCACTAACCCGATCGCGAAGACGATCTGGTAGCCGGTCGGAAAAGGCAGGCGTACGAGGATTTGTCCGCACAGCAACGACACGGCGATGTAGGTAGCGGACATCAGTGCATTTCGGATGCCGACCACGTAGCCCCGCCACTCTGGGGGAACGGCATCGGCAAACAGCGCATTGAAGCCCACCGCCAGGGGAGTGCCGGGAATGCTCATCAGCAATGTCAAGCCAATGAGCGCCCAGACCTGTGCCTGGGGCGCCAGGAGCAGGGGCAAAGGGATCCACAGCAGGTAGAAGAGGCGATTGATGGCCGCCGTCCAGAAGACGGCCGCGTTCATCGGCTGTTTCTCCAGCCACCGGCCAGCGGGTGGGGTAACGAGCAGGTTGACTACGGCTGGACCGGCGGTCAAGAGGCCAATCTGGGTGGCATTTGCCCCCTGGCGCGCGGCATACACCGCGACGAAGGCCGTGGCGCTGGCGGCAAGGACGCCAAACCAGGCAATTTCCCCGTATAGATGGGTGAAATTCGAGCGATGCTCTGCCGGTACTGGCCGGGCTGGGCGGAGAAGGGAACGAACATTCATAGGGCGAGACCGGAGGTTGTAGCGTTGACTCCCAATTGAAGTATCTTGGCGTCTGCGACTCCTCTCTCTCGTAGAGGCTGCACAACGTCCTGGAGCAGATCGGGTACGTAGCTCTTGATCACCACCAGCGGGTTATCTTCCGCTTGAATGCTGTACTGGTGGATGCCGGCGGGTACCAGCACAGATTCGCCCGCGGACACCAAAAGCCCTCGCGCTGAGCCCAGGTTCGGCTGTACGGCCCCTATTCCCTGCAAGATGGTGAGTATGTGAAAGCAGAACCCCGAAGGGCGTTCCACGACTTGTGAGTCTACGCGTAGCATCTCAGCCGCAAAGCGCCCACAGGCGCACAGAAACGTGCGGGTAGCACCGGGCTCTTGTATTGCGACAGGCTCTATGGTATGGTTCGCAACCGGCACAAGGTTCGCGACGTCCAGGGCTTTCTGCACGTGCAGTTCTCTGTTGGGATCGTTCCTATTCCAGTCATACAGCCGATAGGTCAGGTCCGAGGACTGCTGCAATTCATACACCAAGAGCCCCGAACCCAGGGCGTGGATGGTTCCCGGAGGGTTGAAAATGACATCGCCGGCCGCGACGTCAACGTACTCGAGCATGTCCTGGAACGCTCCGGCCCATATGGCTTCTTGCGCGTCAGAACGGCTGATAGGCCGTTTGACACCGTGGATCAGTCGCGCCCCGGGCTCAGCATCGAGTACAACCCACAATTCGGCCTTACCGAAGGCCTGACCTTCGGTTCGGCGGGCATAGTCGTCGTCAGGATGCACTTGCACAGACAGGGTGTCCTGTGCGTCGATGAGCTTCACCAGCAAGGGGAACAAAGGAGGCTGGTCCGATGACAATCCCCGAAGCGATGCAGAGAGAGGAGTGGACAGGGACGCAATCCGGCTGCCCAGAAGGGGCAGGGGATGGCTACGAACCAGATCGGCCAATATCCTCCCACGGAAGACACCGTTCTGGACGGTCAGCTCATCCCAAATCGACCATACTTCCCCGATCCGTTGGCCGGCAGACGGCCCGGCCCGGACCATGCGTGCCAGCCTGCTGCCACCCCAGACCCTGTCCTTCGGTGCCATGGATAGCTGCAATGGATACAGGTCACCCTCTTGGCGGTCGTGCAATGGAGCCTAGTCCTTCTTGTCGCTCGTGTGTGAGCCACAGCCGGCAAAGTGTGGTGCTATTGTGCCTCGCAAGCAAGCCGGATGGCTTGAGTCGCCAGGCGGTAGATCTCGCGCCGCGGCCAACCCGACTCGATTGCCAGTTGCCGGCTGGCTTCCCTGGCGCCGAGGCCCCGATCCAGGCACGCCTGGGTCTCCATTCGGAGTTGATCCTCATTCCAGCGAGTTGCTTGTTCTCGGGCGCCGCCGATGACCAGGACACACGGGCCCTGGCCTGGCTCATCCAACACCGGCACATGTGCTTCGCTCGGCCATCTCCGTTCGATGACCTCAGTCCCCAGCTCGGTCAAAGTCACCAGGGCCAGAGGCCGGTCGCCCAGCGCGCCGTGCAGTTCGGCCCGGAGGTGAGGCCTACGGTTCGGCGATTCCAGAGCAACGAGTGTCCGCCGCTCGCCGGCGACGGAAGCCAACAGTTCGGTGAGTGCATCGGGTTCTTGGGGCAATACGCCCAGATAGACAAAGCTGTCGGCCGGTAGGCCCGATACAGCCAGCGCCGTCACTGGGAGGGACGGCCCAGGCAGCGGCACGACAGGCGAGCCACGCTTAAGGGCCAACTGGATCAAGACCCGAACAGAAACCGACGGAGCGGGCAACCATCCCTCCGAGAGCACGACCACATCCTCCACAGCAAGGGCAGCCAGGAAGTCACCTTCCCCGGTACTATCTATGAGGGGGGTGGTCACGCCGTGGTGATTGAACAAGCGCTGAGCACGGGGCAGGTCGGTGGTGAGGACGAGGGCTGCTTCCCGCAACATGCGTATTGCCCGGAAAGTGATGTCATCCAGATCACCAACCGGCATGCTCGCTACGTATAGTGTACCCACGGTGAGACAGGATGCCCCCTCTCTTCCTCCATAGTAAGACCTTTCAGCGTGAAGAGCGGCTGAAAGGCCCAGAAGTCAGTACCCCTGGCAGGAGTCGAACCTGCGACACAAGGTTTAGGAAACCTCTGCTCTATCCTTCTGAGCTACAGGGGCAAATGCTCAACGAGAGGAGTATAGCACAGAACAAACCATCTGACAAGATTTCAGACCGGGCTTTAGGTCGACAGCATCGAGATCCGAGGTGTTATCCACGCCTCTCCAGAAAGCTGTGAAGGCCTGAGCAAACCCCACCCGCATGGTTGACATTTCCCGCAGGTTGGGTATAATAGGCTCTGTGCCATGGGCAGGTACCCAAGCGGCCAAAGGGGGCGGTCTGTAAAACCGTCGGCTCAGCCTTCGGAGGTTCGATCCCTCCCCTGCCCACCAAAACGGCCCTTCGATTCAGAAGGGCCGTTTCCTTTCTGCTTCCAGGAAGCCAACCGTCGCCTTACCCGCTTCTCATCCGCTGCCGCCGAACCTCATACACCGCAATCGCTCCTGCCACTGCGGCGTTGAGCGATCCCACCTGGCCGTGCATCGGTAGCCGGATGAGCCAATCGCACCGTTCTCGCACCAGTCGGGCCAGCCCCTGACTCTCGCTGCCCACCACCAACCCCAGCGCCCCGCGCAAGTCGGGCTGGGTGTAGAGCTGGGCCTCGGGCAGCGCTTCCAGCCCTGCCAGCCACACCCCGCGGGCCTTGAGGCCCGCCATGGCCTGCACCAGATTTGCGACCTGCGCCACGCGAAGGTGCTCCGCAGCTCCGGCGGAGGCTCGCACTGCCGCCGGCGTGACCGCCGTCGCCCGGCGAACGGGGATCACGACGCCGTGGACGCCGGCCGCCTCGGCACTGCGCAGCAGCGAGCCCAGGTTCTGGGGGTCAAGTACATGGTCCAGCAGCAACAGGAAGGGCTGCTCGCCGGCTTGCCGGGCCGTGTCCAGCAGGGCGACCAGGTCCACGTAAGGGTATCCGGACACCTCGGCGGCGATGCCCTGATGGTGAAGCTCGCTGCCCAGCTTGTCCAGCTCTTGCCGGGCCACTTCCTGCACTGGAACGTGGGCTTGCCTGGCCATGGCCAAGATCTCGCCGACAACCCCGGTGAGCTGGACTCCCCTCGCCAACAGCAGCTTGAAGGCCTGCCGTCGCCTGGCTCGCAGCGTCTCGCGCACGGGCTGGCGACCGTAGAGCATTTCGCGCATTTCTACCTGCTCACCCGCCATCGCGACCCCTCGGGCCCGTCCTCAAGGGCGATGCCCATCTCGGCCAGGCGGTTGCGGATGGCGTCGGCCTTGGCCCACTCGCGGGCCTTGCGCGCTTCCTGGCGCACGTCGATGAGCATCCTCACCAGCCCATCCATCAGGTCGCTGCCGGCCTGTGAGACGCCGCCTACGACCTGGCCTTCGAAACGCAGGCCCAGCACGTCGCCCCCCAGTGTTTCGTACACGCCGTCGATCGCTTCCAGGGTTCCCCGGCTCACCGACTGGCCAGAGTTGAGGAGGGTGTTCACCTGCCGGCTCAGGTCGAACAGCACCGCGATAGCCCGCGGCGTGTTAAAGTCGTCGTCCATGGCTTCCTTGAACTGGGCTTTGTACTCCTCTCGCTTGATTGCCCACTCTGGGTCGACTGCCCCGTCCCTGCCATCGCGCAGCCGCTCGCGAACCTGGCCCACGGCACCTGTCAGCCTCTCCAAGCCGCGGGCCGCCGCCTCCAGCGCCTCCTCGCCAAAGTCAGTGGGTGAGCGGTAGTGGCTGCTCAGCACAAAAAAGCGCACCGTCACCGGACTGTGGCGTTTGAACAGTTCTTTGAGGGGGATAGCGTTGCCGAGGCTCTTGCCCATCTTGACCCCATCCACCGTAACCATGTTGTTCAACAGCCAGTAGTTGCAGAACTGCTCGCCGGTGGCTGCCTCGATCTGTGCGACCTCACATTCGTTGTGGGGAAAGATGTTCTCCAATCCCCCGCCGTGAATGTCAAAGGGCTGGCCCAAGTACTTGGTAGCCATCACCGAGCACTCGATGTGCCAGCCGGGATACCCCCACCCCCAGGGGCTCGGCCATCGTAGGATGTGGTCAGGCTCAGCCTTTTTCCACACGGCAAAGTCGGCTGGATGGTGCTTTTCCGGGTTCACCGCCACCCGCGCGCCTTCCTCTTGCTCTTCCACCCGGCGCCCCGAAAGCTTGCCGTACTCGGGCCAACTGGCCACGTCAAAGTAGACTGAACCATGGGCCTCGTAGGCATGGCCTTTCTCCAGTAACTGCTGGGCCAATTCGATCTGCTCCGTGATGTGGCAACTCGGCCGGGGCGAGATGTTGGGCCGGCCCACGTTTAGCGTGTCCATGTCCTCAAAGTAGCTGCGCATGTACGTCTCGACCAGTTCCATCGGCTCCACGTGGTCCCGTCGCACCCCCTTCATGATGCGGTCTTCACCGGTATCAAGCAGGTGGCCGACGTCGGTGATGTTTTGCACATAGCGCACCCTGTACCCCAGGTACCGGAAATAGCGCACGATCGTGTCAAACGAAATGTAGGCCTTGGCGTGGCCGATGTGGGCGTGGTCGTAGATCGTCGGACCGCAGACGTAGATCTGCACATAGCCCTCACGGACGGGCTTGAACTCTTCCCTGCTGCGGGTCAGGTAGTTGTGTACGGTCAGTGCCATTTCTTTCTTGTCCCCTCTGACTGAGGCTATGGCCCGAGCAAGCTCGTGCTTCTGGATTAGCCAGTCGGCCGTATTGCCTTGTAAGCGCTGATGATCAACTCCGTCGCAGTGGTCACCGGCACCCGACCGGTGTTGATCACGACGTGGTACAGGGTAGGCTCCAGCCAATTGGCATTGTGGTAGCGACGGATGTAGTCGGAGCGGGCCCGGTCGCTGGACCGTACCCGGCCCTGGGCCCTGCGCTTGTTGAGCCCCAGACGGGCCATCACCACCTCTATCCGGTAGGGCTGGGGCGCGACGACTTGGACGTGCAGGATGCCGGGGTGATTGCGCAACAGCACCTGCCCGCCACGACCCACGATCAGTACGTTGCCCTGCCGAGCCAGCCCTCGGATCACCATGCCGACCATGCGCAGATAGCTGTCCAACGAGGCGCTGATGGGGGGCACGGTAGGAGAAAAGATGCCGGCGAAGGGCATGGCCACGTTAGACACCTCTGCTCCGGCCTCGCCACTCTCGTTCGCCGCCGATGGCGCAGGAGGAGCCATGCTCTTCAGGTTGGGCATGGTGCGCAGCGCTTTGAGCACCTGGTTCACCAGGCTCCGCTCTCCCTCGTGTTCGAGTTCAGCCAAGGCCACCGGTGGAACCCCTGCTTTCTTTGCCGTCTGGTTGATCATGGCAGCGTCAATCAGCCGCAGGCCCAGCTCCAGCGCCACGGCTGTGGCAATCTCCTCGCCATGACTCCCCAGTTGACGGGAGAGGGTGATCACTGTCATACGCCGTTCACTTATCCATCTCCGGCTGGGCAAAGACCAGCCGGCCTTCCGTCTTTTGCAGGACCTTTTTCACCAGGATCGGAATGGTCTGGCCGATAAAAGGCCGACCATCCTCGATTACGATCATCGTTCCATCGTCCAAGAAGCCGACACCCTGCCCGAGTTCCTTGCCCTCCTGGATCACTTTGACCGAGATCGTTTCGCCTGGCAGCAGTACAGACTTGACCGCGTTGGCCAGCTCGTTAATGTTCAACACGGCCACCCCCTGGACCTGCGCCACCCGGTTCATGTTATAGTCGTTGGTAACGATGGGACAACGTAGGTTCTTGGCCAACATGATGAGTTTGTCGTCCACCTCGCGGGCCTCGGGCACGTCCATGTCGGTGATGCGCACCGGCACTAAGGATTCCGTCTTGAGGCGGTTCAACATGTCCAGGCCTCGCCGTCCTCGATTGCGCCGCAAGGAGTCGGGCGAGTCGGCGATGTGTTGCAGTTCGTTAAGCACAAAGCGGGGTACCAACATGGGCCCCGAAACAAAACCGGTCTGGCTGATGTCGGCAATCCGCCCGTCGATGATGACACTGGTGTCGAGCAGAACTGGCCGTTCATCCTGGGCCACGGCGTCGCTATGCGATCTGCGGCTGCTGAGCAGCATCATGAGATCGTTTCGGCGCAGCGTCATCACCGCCACACCCAGATACCCGAAGAGCAACGCTCCGACGAAGGGCAGGATCTCTCCCAGAGGCGATGGCAACTTGGCCAGGACCGAGGACAACAGGGCAGCGACCGACAAACCTACAATGAGCCCCACAATAATGGCGAAAAGCTCCTGGGCTGGAAGTTGGCGGATTCTTCGGCGGAGGTACTGAGCTGGTTTCACCGTTAGCCAGGGAGTAATCAGGCCACCCACGGCCACGCCGGCGAGCAGCGAAACCAGTACATATCGAAGATAGTGCTCGGGTGGCGCACTGCGAGCCAGGTACACACCTACCTGCCAACCCACGATCCCCAGGACGATCATTCCAACTAACCGCAAAATACGATCTACAGTCACGTGTCTTGACCTCCCAAGAACCTGTTCATTTCCGAGAAACGTACAGGATTACATAATCACTCCCCTTCACACTGCAGGTGCGACTGTAGTCGCTTCTTCGGACTTGATCAAGTCCGTGCTGAGCAGAGCGAAGAATCTCGACGAACTATCAATAACTGCGGATATCTTAGCATGTCTTGCCGCAATTGTCAACGTGTCTTGGCGACGGATGGGGCGCCGTGGCCCATGGCCGTGGCCAGCGCGTCGGACAGAGTACGCGCGGGGATGGCCTCTATCCCGGCCGGCACGTCTCCCGACCGGCGGTGCGTAGCAGGCACGATGCAGCGGCGGAACCCCAGCTTGGATGCCTCGTTCAGCCGCCGGGAAAGATGGCTCACCGCCCTGAGTTCCCCGGACAGGCCCACTTCGCCGACGGCGGCCAGATCATTGGGCAGCGACACGTTCTGAACGCTGGACGCGACGGCCAGGGCAATGCTCAGATCGGCCGCCGGCTCGCTGATGCGCAGGCCCCCTACCACGTTTACGAACACGTCCTGATCGAGGAGGCGCAATCCCACCCGCTTGGATAGAACGGCCACCAGCAGCAGCAACCGGTTAAGGTCGACTCCGTTGGCCGTACGGCGCGGCAGCCCAAAGCTTGTTGTGCTGGCCAGGGCCTGGATCTCCACCAGCAATGGCCGTGTCCCCTCCATAGTCACCGCAATCGCCGATCCAGCAGCATCGGGCAGGCGCTCAGCCAGGAACATCTCGGAAGGGTTGGTAACTTCGACCATGCCCTGCTCGGATATTTCGAACACGCCCACCTCGTGGGTGGAGCCAAAACGGTTCTTGACGCTGCGCAGCAGGCGATAGGTGTGAAAACGGTCGCCTTCCAGGTAGAGGACCGCATCTACAATGTGTTCCAGGACGCGTGGCCCGGCGATGGCTCCCGTCTTGGTGACGTGGCCCACCAGGAAAACCGGTACGTCCCTGGCCTTGGCCAGACGCAAGAGGGCTGTGGCACACGCTTTCACCTGGCTCACGCTTCCGGCGGACGATTCCAGTTCTTCAGAGGCAATCGCCTGGATCGAGTCGATGACGGCCAAGCTGGGGTTGAGCTGTTCGACATGGGCCAGGATCTGATCCAGTGAGATCTCGGACAGGATATAGAGATTCGGCTGCTGCAAGCCCAACCGATCGGCCCGCATCTTGATCTGATGAACCGACTCTTCGGCCGAAACATACAGCACCGGCCTGCCTTGCTCTGCCAGTTGCGCCGAGGCCTGCAACAGCAGGGTGGATTTTCCGATGCCAGGGTCGCCTCCGATGAGCACCACCGAGCCCGGCACAATCCCGCCACCCAGAACCCGCGACAGCTCGCCCATCCCCACCGGCAGACGCTGGAACTGGTCGGCCCGGATCTCGGGCAGGGCTTGTGGGGCGCTCGGGGACGGAGTGCCGAAGGCACGGGCGCCCGGCTGGTCCTTGCGTGGCTGGACGATGGTCTCGATCAGCGTGTTCCATTCGCCGCAGGCCTTGCACTGTCCAGACCACTTCAGGGCAGTTGCCCCACACGACTCACACACGTAGTGGACTCGGCTTTTGGCCATGGTTCCCTGCCTTCAGACACAAAGATCGATTTCTGGGAACAGAAATCGATCTTTGACCAGGTCTACTGAGCATCTTGACGGAAGGGCCAGCTGTAGTAACGGCTCTACTCGTTTGGCCTGGAGAACTAACGACTGATGGCCCCGCGGCCACAGGGTCGCCGGTACGAACACACGACCCGCCCGGCAGACCGGTTTCTCGGAATATGCGGGTTCAGTTGAGCACGGCTTCCAGGGCTTCGGGCGCCTCCCCATCGCCCATCAGCGGTGCAACCTCCTGGATCTCTTCTCGGAGAAAGACCAACTCGCCGTCCTGGAGATCCACGATGACTTGCTCCCCCTTGCCGAGATTTCCGGCCAGCACCCCCTCCGACAGAGCGTCCTCGACCTCGGACTGGATCACCCGCCGCAGGGGTCTGGCGCCCAGGTTGGGGTCATATCCCTTGTCCGCCAGGTAGACTCGAGCGGCATCGGTCAGGTTGAGCTTCAAGTGATGACTCGCCAATCGCTCGCTCACCTTGTTCACTTCTAGGTCAACGATCTCTTTGATCTGCTCTCGGCTGAGGGCATGGAAGACCATGATGCCGTCGATGCGGTTCATGAACTCGGGACGGAAGATGCGCTTCAACTCGGCCAGGACTATGGACTTCATGTCGTCGTAGGCGGCCTGCTCGGTTTTCGCGGTGCCTTGTTTCCGCGCAAACCCCATGGCTGTGGAGCGGCCGATCACATCAGCGCCCACGTTCGAGGTCATCAAGATGATGGTGTTGCGAAAATCGACCTTGCGCCCTTTCGCATCCGACAGATGGCCGTCCTCCATGATCTGGAGAAGCATGTTCACAGCCTCGGGATGGGCCTTTTCTACTTCGTCGAAGCAGATGACGGAGAAGGGTCGCCGGCGCACCGCCTCAGTTAGTTGCCCCGCATCTTCGTACCCGATGTAGCCGGGAGGTGCGCCCACCAACCGGGAAACGGTATGTCGTTCCATGAACTCGGACATGTCGAGTTGGAGCAGGGCGTCTTCCGAGCCGAACATGAACTCGGCCAGGCCTTTGGCCAGTTCGGTCTTGCCCACCCCGGTGGGTCCCAGGAATAGGAAGGACCCGATGGGTCGCCGTGGATCCTTCAGCCCGGCGCGTGCGCGGCGTACCGCACGGGAAATGGTCCTGATCGCCTCATCCTGGCCCACAATGCGTTTGTGGAGCGCTTGCTCCATGTGCAGCAGCCGCTCTGACTCTTCTGTCTCTAATTGCATGAGCGGGACCCCGGTCCACATGGATACGATCTCGGCGACGTCGTTGGCGGTTACCGCCACGTTCGCCGAGCTGGAATCCCATCCCACCCTCAGCTGCTCCAGTTGGGACTTGAGTTCGCGCTCACGGTCGCGCAGGGCCGTGGCCTCGGCCCATTTTTGGGCGTCGATAGCCTCGTCCTTTTCGTGTTGGACGGATTTAATCTGGGTGAACGCATCCTGTAGGGAGGAGGCTTGCGGCACCTTGTACATGCGCACACGCGAGGCCGCCTCGTCGATCACATCGATGGCCTTGTCAGGGAGAAAACGATCGGTGATATAGCGTGCAGATAGCCGGGCAGCAGCCTCCAGAGCTTCATCGGCGATCGGCAGCTTGTGGTGTTCTTCGTACAGCCGTCTCACACCCCGCAGGATGGCTATTGTCTCATCTACACTCGGTTCGTCGACGTGAACGGGTTGGAAACGGCGTTCCAGCGCTGCGTCGCCTTCGATGTGCTTGCGGTATTCGCTGAGGGTTGTGGCCCCGATGCACTGCAGTTCCCCACGCGATAGGGCCGGCTTCAGGATGTTGGCCGCATCGACTGAACTACCGGCAGATCCGGCCCCGACGAGCATGTGCAGTTCGTCGATGAAGAGAATCGCCCCTGAGCTCTTGATCTCTTCTATGACCTTCTTCAGCCGCTCTTCGAACTGGCCACGGTACATCGTGCCGGCGACCAGGCTGCCGATGTTGAGCTGGAGCACGCGTTTTTCGAGCAGCGGTTCGGGCACTTGCCCCTGGACGATCCGCTGGGCCAATCCCTCTACGATGGCGGTCTTGCCCACGCCAGGTTCACCGATCAAGGCCGGATTGTTCTTAGTTCGCCGCGCCAGGATCTGGATAACGCGTTCTATCTCGGCCTTGCGGCCGATGACCGGGTCGAGTTTGTGGGCCTCCGCGAGAGCAGTCAAATCGGTGCCCAACTGGTCTACTGTGGGCGTGGAGCTAGCGTGCTGGCGCTCGCCCGCGTGGACAGGAGCTTCCTGGAGAAGGTGGCTTACCTGTTCGCGGACCTTGTCGGGGGGAGCACCCAGGCGGCGCAGAACTTCTACAGCGACCCCTTCCCCCTCGCTGACCAGGCCCAACAGCAAGTGTTCGGTACCGATATAGTGATGGCCGAGCCTGCGGGCCTCTTCCACCGAAACCTCAATGACCCGCTTCGTGCGCGGGGTCAGGGCCGGTTGACCCAGGGTCGGTCGCGTTCCCCGGCCTACCGAGCGCTCTACAGCAGAGCGTATCTCTTCGGCCGAGATGCCCAGTTCCTGGAGGACACGCATTGCCACGCCGCCCTCTTCGTCCACCAGTCCCAACAGAATGTGTTCTGTTCCGATGTAGCGGTGGTTCAGGCGACGGGCCTCCTCCTGGGCGTGGGTCAATACACGTCTTGCCCGCTTGGTGAACCGGTCAAAGTTGTCAGCCACGTTCTCATCCTTTCGCCAGCATTGGTGTTACAGCCAGGGCTAAATCAGTATAGACCAACTCTGGCTGGAATTGGGTAAGCCGTGTCACACAGGAAAGGGGCCCCGCCGATGGCGTTCTACTGTTCTTCCTTGTCTAACGGAAAATCGTTCTCCTCGTCCAGTTGGTCTGCTTCCACTTCGTCCAGAGGCTCTTCCGTCTCCTCCAGCTCTGCCCGCCAGTCGAGGTCGGCATACGCCGGGTCCGCAACGCGCTTGATGCTCAAGCCCATCCGCCGCTTCTTGGGATCGATGCGGATGATGCGCATCACGTGCTTCTCGCCTTCGTGGACCACCTCTTGCGGGTGGTTGATCCGGCCACTGCTCAGCTCTGAGATGTGGATCAGGCCTTCGATCTCGTCGTCTACCAGGGCGAACGCTCCAAAGCTGGCCAGGCGCGTGACCGTTCCCTCCACCAACTGGCCCACGTAGTAGCGGCTCTCCACCGTCATCCACGGTTCGGGTTCGAGGCGTTTGAGACTCAGCGCAATCCGCTTCTTGTCGTGGTCTACGTTCAGGACATAGACCTCCACCTTTTGCCCCACACGCAGCACGTCGCGCGGCTTGGCCGATCGGTTCCACGACAGCTCGGACAGATGGATCAGGCCATCGGCCCCGCCCAGGTCGATGAACGCACCAAAATCGGATAGGCTGCTGACCGTTCCCTGCCGGACCTCGCCCATGCGCAGTTCGTCCAGCAGCTTGCTCTTTTGCGAATCGCGCCATTGGCGTTGGGCCGCTCGCTCCGAGAGGATCAGCCGCTTGCCTTTGCGATCGATCTCGATGACCTTGACCTGGATCGCCTTGCCGACCAACCGGGCCCAACGTTCCTCCGGCTCCTGTTTGTCGCTGCCCTGGTGGCCCGGTGCGAGCTGCGAAGCCGGGACAAAGCCCCGCAGTTTGCCTAACCGGACGATCAGGCCCCCCTTGTTAAAGCCCGCGATCTGACTTTCAAAGGGTGCGTTGGATTCCAGCAGCGCTTGGGCATCCTGCCAGTCCTTCTCCTCCTCCGCGCGCCGGATGGACAAGACCAGGTTCCCTTCGCGATCCTCGGGCTTGATCACGTACACGGGCACAGTCGTGCCCACCTTCAGGTTGTCCAGCCCTTCGCGTCCAAAACGCTCCAGCTCCTTGGCGGGGACCACCCCCTCGGACTTTGCGCCGACGTCTACCAGCACCTCGGTGGGCGACACGCTGACGATCATGCCGTCAACGATGTCTCCCCTCTTCAACTTGCGGAGGGAGAGCGCATCCTGCATGAGAACGTCCATGCTGGGATGCTCAGTGGTTTGCTCTTCGGCGTCCCCCCCTTTTTCGGTTCCTGCCTCGATAATCTGCTTCTCCTCCATACAGATAGAAACACCCCCTGCCTCGTTAAGATGGGCCGCACAAGCGAAATCAGATTGGATGCTGAGTCCGCTTTGATGCAACACCTATTATACCGCGTTTTCGGGAAAAGGCAAAAACGGGAGAGGGGAGGCAGACACCCCGGCCTACGCCCGGAGCTCCGCATAAAACAGGCGCAACGCACCCTGAAAAGAGCGTTGCACCTGTCTTCAGGTCGGGGCGGTCGGACTTGAACCGACGGCTTCTTGGTCCCAAACCAAGCGCGCTACCGAGCTGCGCTACGCCCCGGCAACCCCCAGTATACCGCAAAGGGAGTGAAAGGTCAAACCCGCCGGCAGGCCACACCTCCGCCTGTTCTTGCTTTGGCTTTGCGCTTGTGCTACAATGCGCAAACGAGCCTAGAATTGCAGCGTGGCAATTCCTTGTGGTAAGGTATACCCGCGCGCGTGAGGAGGTGACACATCGGGTATATTTTTCTTTTTTGAGCCAGAGGCCCAAGCGTTGCAGGCAGAGGGCACCTGCTGTTCCGAGAAGCCCCATCAAGAATCCTACACAAGTAAGCAAGGAGAGAGACCAAATGACAGAGCTAAATCCCTTCAAGATCGCCCAGGCACAACTGGACGAAGCGGCCAAGATCATGGGCCTGGAACCGGCAGTCCACGAGTTGCTGCGCTGGCCACTGCGCGAACTGCACGTGACCCTGCCCGTCCGCATGGACAACGGCTCCACTCGAATCTTCCACGGTTTCCGTGTTCAGTACAACGATTCGCGTGGACCGACCAAAGGCGGCATCCGCTTCTTTCCCACCGAGACGATCGACACCGTCCGTGCCCTGGCAGCGTGGATGACCTGGAAGACCGCTGTGGTGAACATTCCGCTGGGAGGCGGCAAAGGCGGCATCATCTGCAACCCGAAGGAACTATCCGTGACTGAACTGGAGCGCCTCAGCCGGGCGTACATCCGCGCCATCGGGCATTTTATCGGAGAGGAGACCGACGTGCCGGCGCCCGACGTCTACACCACGCCCCAGATCATGGCCTGGATGATGGATGAGTACGCCGTCATGCGCGGCTACAACGTGCCAGGCATCATCACCGGCAAGCCGCTGGCGCTGGGTGGTTCGGCCGGCCGCGGCGACGCGACGGCCAAGGGTGGCATGTACACCATTCGCGAGGCAGCCAAGATCCTGGGCATTGACTTGTCCAAGGCCACAGCGGCGGTCCAGGGTTATGGCAATGCCGGGCAGTTCGGGCACCAATTGATGACCAGCATGTTCGGCTCCAAGGTGATCGCGGTGTCCGACTCCAAGGGCGGCGTGTACTGCGCCGACGGGCTGGACTTTGACGCAGTGATGGCCTGGAAGAACGAAAAGGGCACCGTCGCTACCTACAAGTGCTGCGACTCGTGCAAGCCGATCACCAACGAAGGGCTGCTGGAGCTGGATGTGGATATCCTCATCCCCGCCGCCCTGGAAAACCAGATCGGTCCCTGGAACGCGGCCAACATCAAGGCCAAGATCGTGGCTGAGCTGGCAAACGGTCCCACCACGCCCGAGGCCGACGACATCCTGAACAAGAACGGCGTTTACGTCATTCCCGACTTTTTGTGCAATGCTGGTGGCGTGACGGTCTCCTACTTTGAACAGGTCCAGAATGCCTACGACTATTACTGGACCGCGGAAGAGGTGTACGAGCGGCTGGACAAGAAGATGACGGCGGCCTTCCACGCGGTGCACGAGACGGCCAAGAAGTACGGCGTCAACAACCGCATGGGCGCCTATATCGTGTCGGTGGCTCGCGTGGCCGAGGCGATGAAGCTGCGGGGCTGGGTCTAGAGTATTCGCCGCCTGAGTGGAGCGAAGGGTCGCTGCTGAGCGAAGCCAGACTCTGCGCTTCGCTCAGAATGGCTGGTCTCACGTAGCAGAAAAGGGCGCAAGACCCAGTCTTGCGCCCTTTTCTGCGTCTGCGAACCGCTACTTCAAGTAGCTGAGGGGGTTGCGCCGCACACTGTTCTGGATGACCTCAAAATGCAGGTGCGGCCCAGTTGACCGGCCTGTGCTGCCCATCAACCCGATCTTCTCGTTCTTTTTCACGGACTGACCGGCCTTGACCAAGATCTTTTGCAGGTGGGCATAGCGCGTCCAGAAGCCGTTGCCGTGGTCGATCACGACCTGGTTCCCGTACCCCCAGGTGTCTCGCCCGGCCATGACCACGTAGCCATCGTCCGCTGCGAGGACGGGTGTGCCCGTGGAATTGGCGATGTCGATGCCCACGTGGTGGCTCCAATAGCGTTGGCTGAGATAGCCTCGCGTAGGCCACGCAAACCGCCCGGAGCCCTTGGCCGCTCCTTTGGGAGCGGAACCAACCTTGGTCATCGGGTAATAGTTCGGCTGGTAGACCACAACCTGCTTCTCGCCGCCCGGGATCATCAATTGCTGGCCGACCGTCAGAGTGTATGGCTCCTTCAGCCCGTTCGCCCCAAAGCCCGTGATCTTGTCAGCGCTAGTTTTGTACTTTTTCGCCAGCTTTGCTGCGGTGTCGCCCTTCTGAACGGTGTGATAGACCCCATCTACCGGCGGGACTGTGAGAACCTGCCCCACGCTCAATAGGTCCGGCTCATTCTCTACCTCAGAGTTCGCCCATAGGAGTGTCTCGACTTGCAGTCCAAAGCCCTGGGCGATGGCCCACAGGTTATCGTTGGGCTGGACAGTATAGGTGATTACACCCGTACGCTCCCGTTCCGGGATGGTGGTATGGGGTACGGGGGCCGGGAAAAGGGCGATGCCGTTACGGACCAGTCGGGCTCCTCCCCGGTTCGAGGCCGGTTCGGTGACGGCGTGATCGCCGAGGTCAGGCGCCGGAGTCGGTGTGGGCAAGAGAAAATCGATCTCGGGGATGCGGACCTGAGTGATGAGAGCGGCTCCTACCGCCAAGAACACTACGACCAAGTGCAAAGCAAAGCGGTTGACCAGGGGACCATCCCCGATACCGCTTCTGGCCCAACGGAGAGATCGGCTCAGGTTTGCCTGCAATGAAACCCTGCCTGTCAGATTCCCGGCGAGCTGCCCCAAGCTCTTCAGTCGTTCTGATGAAAGGTTCTCCGGCCAGGCCTGGGTCCACCGTTTCACCGCGCGGCTAAGCCAGCCTGCAGCCTGGCGGCTCTTCGCCCAGGTCGTCCCTGGCTCATCCTTCTGCGCAGGCAGCTCCGTTTCCGAATCGATCATGCCTCCACTCCGCAAGCCTTGCGCCGGGCGAGCGCGCGTTGCAGCACGATCATTTTACCACAGAAGGGCAGGATTGCCAAATCCTAGACGTCCCTGCTCATGGTCGCCAAGAACTCGGCATTGGTGCGAGTCTTGGTCATCCGGTCCAGAACCGGCTCCACCGCGTCCGCACCGCCTCCCAAAGCATCGATCATGCGACGCAGCGTCCATACCTTGGCAAGCACCTCTCTGCTCAGCAACAGTTCTTCACGCCGTGTGCTGCTGCGCTCGATGTCGATGGCGGGGAAGATGCGGCGGTCGGCCAGCTTGCGATTGAGCTGCATCTCCATGTTGCCGGTTCCTTTGAATTCCTCATAGATCACGTCATCCATGCGGCTACCCGTGTCTACCAGGCAGGTAGCGATGATGGTCAGGCTGCCCCCTTCCTCAATGTTCCGTGCGGCTCCAAAGAACCGCTTGGGCGGGTAAAGGGCGGCCGGGTCGATGCCGCCGGACAGCGTTCTGCCGCTGGGGGGTACGATCAGGTTATAGGCGCGTGCCAGGCGGGTGATCGAGTCCGCCAGGATGACCACGTCCTGCCCGACTTCGACCAACCTCTTGGCGCGCTCCAACGCCATTTCTGCCACGCGCACATGATGCTGAACCGGCTCGTCGAAGGTGGCCGCCATCACTTCTGCCTCCACCGACCGGGCCATGTCGGTCACTTCCTCCGGCCGCTCGCCAATGAGGACGACCATGAGATGTACGTCGTTGTGGTTCGAGGTTATGCCGTTGGCGATCTCTTTGAGGATTGTGGTCTTGCCCGCTTTCGGAGGCGACACGATCATGCCGCGTTGTCCCCGCCCGATGGGGGCCAGTAGGTCCAGCAGGCGCGTGGATAGGGGGGTCTGTCCCGACTCGAGGCGCAACTGCTTCAGGGGAAAGATGGGCGTCAACCGCTCGAACCACGGCCGTCGCTTGGCCTGTTCTGGATCCATGTTGTTGACCGCTTCGACCCGCAGCAGCCCGTAGTATTTCTCGTTCTCTTTGGGTGCCCGGACCTGACCGATCACCGTGTCTCCGGCTCGCAGGCCGAAACGGCGGATCTGAGACTGCGATACGTAGATATCGTCGGGGTTGGGGAGCAGGTCCCCTTTGCGCAGGAATCCAAGGCCGTCGGCGACGATATCGAGGATGCCTCCCCCAAAGAGGAGTCCCTGACTCTCAGCTTCAGCTTGAAGCAAACGCATCGCCAGGTCGTGTTTCTTCAGGCGGCTGTAGCCGGTGATATCAAGCTGGCGAGCCAGATCCTGCAACTCGTTCAGCGTCTTGGTTTCAAGTTCAACTATGTTCACTTCTTGCCTCCACAAACAGGGGGTGTCAATAGCCAAGGCCGCACCCAGGCAGGGACGGCCGTCCTGTGCTTGCGCGAGAGGAATGCAAGGGACAATAGCGCCCGATTCTGATTGCGCATCCCGTCTGCCAGACAGCCGGTCGTTCCCGCTCCCTGTGCGTGTCACTTCGTCGGACAGGCATGAATCGGCAGAAAAGCCGCTTCGTTACGGCCTTGCCTGCCCCAGGAAGCCCGCGCTGCAGGCACTTGGATAGGTACTTGGCCCAGCAGATTGCGTTCTAGCTCTGTGACATACAGACCAATCGCACCCCACAACACTCGGACAGGCTGCGTGTGGGTCCAAGCTGGTCGATGGGTGAACCCTGGCTCACATGCGCACACACCACAGCCAAGACCGGGTCATTGCTTCAGAGCGGACCGCTCCACAAAGAAACCCAGGCGCGGCGCCCACCGGGTGTGCTTTCGTTCAACGAATGCGACGTTGCCCTGGAGCACATCCAGGATGGCTGGCTATCGTGAGGAATGGATCTGTCTCACAGGCAAACCTATTATAGCACAGCTTTCTTGTGACGTCAAGCCCATGGTTAAGAATAGTTTAACCGACTCGAAATCCTAGTCAAAGCGGATCTGGCTGTATCTCATGAGCTTGTCCCAACGGTGGGTGGCCTCAACAAACCGCACCGTGCCCGACCTGGAGCGCATGACCAGGGTGTGGGTCTTGGCACCACCGCCAAAGTAGCGCACACCATGAAGCAGTTCGCCGTCTGTGACGCCGGTGGCGGAAAAGAACACATTGTCGCCCTTGACCAGGTCGTCTATGGTGAGGACTTGAGATACATCGATCCCGAATTCGACGGCCTTTTGTCGCTCATCCTCATTGCGGGCCCACGACTTGCACTGCATGTCCCCCCCTACGCACTTGAGGGCACAGGCGGTGATGACGGCTTCGGGCGATCCGCCGATGCCCATCAGTACGTCGATGCCTGTGTCGGGGATGGCTGTCATCAGGGCACCGGCGATATCGCCATCGCTGATGAGGCGGATGCGCGCTCCTACCTGTCGCACTTGCCGCATGAGCTCCTGGTGACGCGGGCGATCCAGGATGACCACCGTCAGGTCGTCAATGTCCTTCCGTTTTGCCCGCGCGATGTTGCGCAGGTTTACGTCCACGGGGGCATCGATGGCGATAGAGTTCGCAGCCTCGGGGCCGACGGCGATTTTGTCCATGTAGACGATGGGACCCGGATTGTACATCGTGTCACGCTCGGAGAGGGCCACTACCGACAGCGCACCGGAACGGCCCAGGGAAAGGATCGTCGTGCCATCGACCGGATCCACGGCAATGTCCACGCGGGGCGCCTGGCCGGTGCCAAGTACCTCGCCGTTGTAGAGCATAGGCGCTTCGTCCTTTTCTCCCTCTCCAATGACTACAACGCCGTCCATGTCCACCGTGTTCAGAACCAGGCGCATGGCGTCGACGGCTGCCTGATCGCCCCCTTCCTTGTTGCCACGACCCATCCAGCGACCGGCGGCCATCGCTGCGGCCTCGGTAACACGGGCCAACTCCATCGCCAAGTTGCGATCTGGGCTCTCGTTCATGCTCGATAACTCTCCTTCTCTTCTTGTCGTCGAAGACGCTAGGGTGCTACAAAGTCGACGCGGGCAATTCCCAGCCCATCCATGGCCACTTCCACCTGGATGTCGGCACCTTCTGGCTGAAGGTAGTAGGTTCCAGGCCACAGCCCGCCGAACTCGCAGGCGTCGGGGCCATATTCCGGCTTGGTGCCGCTGATACACGAGGCGCCCCAGCCACCCCCGCCGGTGATGTTCACCGATACGCCCGCTCGGTTGATGACCCGCACGACGATCGCCGATGAGATGCCGGTCCCTTTCTGCTGCCCACTAGTGTTGCTGACGCTCCAGCCTTGCCAGTGCCGCGCAACGGGCGTCGGGCTGGGTTGAGTCGTGGCCGCCGGTCCGGTGACGCGGGTGGGAGAGGGCTGCGCCGGCGGGATCGTCGGCTGAACCGGGGGCCGGGGGGGTTGTGGAGCAGGTAACGTAACCTCGTCAAAGCGGACCATGGCCCATCCCCAGCCGTCCATCGTTACCTGAACGCTAGCGCCCAGGACCTTGGGTGTGATGGTATAGTCGCCGGCTCGCAGCCCGCCGAATTCGCACGCGTTGGGACCGTATTCTGGCTTGTATCCCGTGATACAGGTGGCAGCGAAATCGCCCGCCCGGATCTCGACCGTGTGCCATGGCCTCCCCGCCACAATCACCGCGATGGCAGAGTTGACGTGTTCAGTCGGCCAGCTTGCGCTGGTATTCTGAGTCACCGACCCGATCCAGCGGCTCTGGCCGCCGCCCGTCTTATAGAACTCGACCAAGACAAAATCACCATGGCTCACGGTCACGTCCAGATGCGTGTCCAGGCCGAAGGGCGTGAGGCGAAAGGTTCCGGCGTTGAGTGCACCGAATTCACAGGCGTCCGGGCCAAACTCGGGCTTGGTACCGGTCTTGGCGGTGGCATTCCAAGCGCTGGCTTGGATTGCAACCTCTTGCCCTGCCGGCCGGCCGATGGCGCGCACGGCAATGGTCGCCCAGTAGACGCCGGCGCGAGCTATCTGCTGGGTGATGCGGCCCTGCCAACCTGCGGCCAAAGGTGTCATTGGGGTAAGGGTCGGCGCCCGTGGGGTGGGCGTAGACGGCGCGACGGTGCTGAGCTTGGTCGTGGCAGTGGCTGGGCGTGGGGTGAGGGTGGGCGTGGGGCCGCAGGGTAGGGGGGTAAAGTCGACGCGAACGTACCCTTGTCCATCCACAAAGACCTTGAACACGGTCCCCAACCCCTGTGGTTCGATGAAGTAGCTTCCCTTACTCAGCGGCGCAAACTCGGCCACGTATGAGCCGTATTCCGGTTTGGTGCCGGTAGAGTTCAAGGTCGTGAAGGTCCCCTCCGCGGCGCGGATCACGACCGGCAGCCCCACCTTACCTTCGACCGAGACCCACAATACGCTTCCTGCCAGGCTCAGATCGGTCCACTGCCGGGTGACAGCCGCTGTCCAGCAACCGGCAGCGTAGACGGTCGGGTGGCGAGCTCCCAGTTTGGGCAGCACCGCGCCGGTGACCAAGATGCCTGCGATCAGTGTCAGCATCAGCCATCGGACAAGTCGCCTATCACGAACCATGTTGCCACCTCCTCGTGCTTCACTGGCTCTTGATGCGCATGTACGACCGCGCCGAATCCAGATACTCCTTGAGCGTCATCTTGAACGGGAACATGCGGTTCTTGATAGCCCAGCCCTTCCAGATCTTGTATACGAGCCAGAAAACGCGGTTCGGTGGGAGGCGGATAAGCCAACGGATCAGCGGCACCAACCGGGGAAACTCGACTGCGAAGGCAAAGAGCTTCTGAAGATTCTCGATCTGTCGCCTTTCCAGTTCGCTGCCAAAGCGGATAACGCTTTCGTCGCTCACTGATCCAGAAAGGTCGTCAAATGAACCGGTCATCCAGCCGTGCTCGTAGGCCCACTCGCCCAGCGCTGTCTTGGGATAGGGTTGGAAAAGGAACACGTTGGCATAGGCTGGCCTGCACTGGATGTTCAGATCCAGCGTCTCTATGCTGGTTTCCAGGCTGCCGGTGGGCAAGCCCAGCATGTTGTTGGTCATGAAGGCGATGCCATGGCGGCGCAGCGCCTCTACGGCGCCCAGGATCTCTTGGCGGCTCATGTTGCGGTTCAAGATGACGTTTCGCAGCCGATCGTTGCCCGCCTCTATTCCAAAGCTCACCGAGACACAACCGGCGTCCTTGAAAAGCGCGATTTTGTCGTCGGTCACCAGGTTGGCCCGCACCTGGCACCAGAAGGGCAAGCCCACTTCGGTCTTGTAGCGGGCCATGAACTCCGTCAGCCACCTGTCTTGCAGGATAAAGGTGTCGTCCATGAACAGGACAAAGCGCACGTCGTAGCGGGAGATCACCTCGTTCAGTTCCTGAATGACATTATCCACGCTACGACGCCGGAAGCGACGTCCCTGGCCCTGGTACAGGTCGGAATAGGCCTTGTTGAAGCAGAAGGCGCAGTCGTAGGGGCAACCCCGGCCGGTGATGAAGGGTTTGATCTTGGTGCGGCGGCTTTGCGCGTGGGCAGTGTACAGCAATTCCCGATCGGGAAAGGGAAGCCTATCCAGTTCTTCGCCGCTCAGCAGCGGCCTCAGCGGGTTGCGCACGATCTCGCCGTTCATTTTGAACCACCAGTTGAGTATCGTAGGATTGGCCAGGGTCACCCCATCGCCGTTCCTAGACAGGGCGTTCATCAATTCCAGCGTTGCGTACTCCCCTTCGCCGATGCAAAGCCCGTCAACTCCCGCCTGCTCGATCATCTCCGGGAAGAAAGTGGGATGTGGACCGCCAAAGATAGAGAACACGCCGGGCAGTCGTTCCCGAATGCGCCGGTTCAAGCTCAGATACCAGGTATGAGGTCCGGTGTAAACGGTATATCCCACCACATCTGGGCGTAGTCGCATTGCCGCTTCCACCGGATCCTCTTCGGTAGCCACCACCAAGCTGACCTGGTGTCCGGCTTGCTTGAGGACACTGCTGATGAGCAGGATACCCTGGGGCTCATTGTCGATTTCTTTGGTGATGAACAACAGGTGCAATTTGTGGATCCTTTCCCACGGTCTCAACCCAGGACGCAGCCAAGCCGGGCCGAGGTTTGGTAGTGTGGGCCACTGCCTAGAAGGCCCTAGGACTTGATTCGCATAAAGAGCCAGGCTACCTCGAGCATCTCCCGCAGGTTGAGCCGCACCGGGTGCACCCGGTCTTTGATGGCCCATCCTTTCCATAGCTTGTTCAGGAAGCGAAAGATCCCATTGTCCGGTAGCCTCATCATGCGCTTGATGAGGGGCACCAGCCGCGGCCACTCGACGCCGATGGCAAAGAACCGCTGCAGGATTGCCAGGCCGCGTTTGTGTTCCCCGTCGAAATCGAGGACCGAGTGGTCCCAGGCTACTTCACCAATGTCGTCAAAGGTGCCTACCATCCAGCCGTGCTCCCGGGTGTATTCGCCCAGTTCGGTGCGTGGGTACGGCTGGAAGATGAATACGTGGGCATAAGCAGGCCGGATCTGGATGTTCAGTTCGAGCGTCTCGAAATCGTCAGCCAATGTGCTGGAGGGCAAGCCGATCATGCTGGTCGTCGTAAAATTCAACCCCCCTTCGTGAAGAAGGCGCGCTGCCTCCAAGATCCGCTCCCTGCTCATGTGCCGTTTGAGCAACTCGTTGCGGATGCGATCGCTGCCTGCCTCAATGCCCATGCTCACCGAATGGCAACCAGCCTCCTTGAGCAGGCGTACCTGTTCGGCCGTCACCAAGTCGACCCGCGTGTTGCAGAAGAAAGGCAACCCAATCTGGCGTGGGTATTTCTCGGAAAACTCCTCCAGCCACTTAACGGTGAGCACAAATGTGTCGTCCACAAAGACGACGAACTCCAGCGGGTAGTGGTTCCGCACCCAGCGTATCTCCTCCATGACATTGTCTACGCTGCGCTGACGAAACCTTCTTCCCTTGCCCCGGTAGATCTTTGAAAGAGCATGGTTAAAGCAATAGGTGCAGTTGTACGGGCAACCGCGCCCCGTGAGAAAGTGCTTGATCTTGCCCCGCCCGGCGATCGAGTCCCGATCGTAGACAAGCGCTCGATCGGGAAAGGGCAGGCTGTCCAGGTCTGCCGTATAGCACCGCACCGGGTTGGCAATCACGTCTCCGTTTCGCTGGAACGACCAGTTACCCACGCCCAGCACAGCATCGGGGCCCGCCTGAGCCAGGGCGCAGGCCAGTTCGACCATAGCTTCTTCGCCTTCGCCCCGGCAGATGCCATCGACGCCCGGCTCCGTGACCATCTCTGGAAAGAACGTCGGATGCGGTCCGCCGAAAACCGAGAAAACGTCAGGCAACTCTGCCTTGATCCGCCGGTTCACCTCCAGGTAGTAGCGTTGCGAACCGGTGATGACCGAGTAGGCAGCGATGTCGGGCCGAAACCGGTGAGCGACCGCGACCGGGTCGTGGTGGGCGCAGATGGCCAGTTCTACCTGGTGCCCTGCTGCCTTGAGGGCGCTGGACAGGTGCATGATACCCTGGGGCTCGTAGTCAATTTGCTGTACGACAAACAAAACACGCAAGGTTGGATCCGCCTGGGAAAGCTAGTTGCTGCAGTCTACCACAGGATAGCCTTTGCGCCAAATCGGACTCGATGAGTCAGAATTACGCGCTATTGACTCACCCGTACCAACCCCAGATCCAGGTCATTGCCCCAAGGCAACAACGAGCGCCCCCAAGGGACTGGTTGGCCATTGTGAAACACGCGCATCTTGAGCCGATAGGTTCCAACCGCCCCGCTCGGGACCTTCAGGATGGGCATTTGTCGCACGGCCTGGCCGTCGCGCCACCGATCGGTTGGATAGCGCCCGCCGACCGGCTCTTCGCTCAGGGCATGTGGCTCCTCACTCTCCAGCCAGAAAGAGAGCCGCCACTCACCCGCTGGTTGCTCTCTTGCCTGCCACAGCAGCGTCAGCGGCAGTGCGTCGCCCGCTCGGTAGGCTATGTCCGGGTTCGGTGGGGTGTAGCCTAGCAGTTCCGCAGCTCCGAAGCGGGCATGGATGACCCGTCCCAGGCTGTCCTCCAGGGCACTGCGCGGTGGGCGAACCAGATTCCCTTCGAGAAAGGCTGGGGGCAGCTCAGCGCGCCCCCGCTCGATGCCGGTGGCCGGATCGTAGACGATCACCAGGGGGACGTACTCGCCCGGCGGTAGTCCGGCTGGCAGCGGGATCTCGTAGGCGTCGGTCACCACCTCCCCAGGCCGCCAGGCGGACGTGGGATAGGTCCCGGCCACCGGCTCGGCATCGGCGGCAGCCATCACCTGGCCTTGGGCGTTGACCAGCCGCGCCGAGATCTTGAGCGGCTCTCGTAGGAGCTCCGGCGCCTGCCACCATAGCCGTAGCGCCACCCAGGCCTGCCAATGCCCTCGATGCTCGTCCACGTCGTACCCCAACAAGCGCAGGCCGGGCACCGGCTCCAGATCGGTTCGATGCGGCAGGGCGGGCGCCTCGTAGGCCGGATCGCTCACGCGGATGAGCGTTTCCAGGTCGCCGTTCACGTCGATCAACCCAATGGATGCACCCAGGGCGTGTTCGTCGGTCACTCCAGGCAGGGGCCGAGTGATGTAGACGGCCTGTCCCCGCTGAAATGCGGTTTCCACCTTCCTGCGTCTGGTCATCTCGTCGTCGGCAGCAACCGTTTTCACGTCGGGCCGCAGGCCGGCGGTCTCTTGGAAGTAGCGCAGGAGCGTCATCTCCCCCAGGAGGCCCAGCACAGTGCTTTTCGGGGGCAGCGACTGCTCGAGTACATACAGGCCGTAATCGTGGACAATCCAGCGCTTGCTCTGGTCTACGTCCGGGTAGCCGTGGAGGGCAATGGCCATTGGCTGGACGACGGCGGCCAGGGTGAGCAGCAAGCAGCAGGCAGCAAGCAGACGCCGGACATTGAGACTCGGGCCCCGGGGTCGCAAGAGATCGGCCGCGTGGTCCAGTCCCACGCCGATCCAGACCGCGATGATCAAGAAGGCAGGGATGAAAAAGACTTCGACATCGGGCACGCGATAGAGGATCGCGAAGGCAACGTAGGCACCCAAGGCCAGGCCCGTTACGGCCAGGGCTCCTGGCCGCCTCGCCAAGCCCATCAGGCCCACCAAGGCCATAGCGAGCCCCACCGGTCCGAATTGCTGCCACAGCAGCCCGATGTAGAATGCCGCGTCCAAATCACGGGCCAGGGGATTGTTGCTGAAGAAGGCGTTGTAGGTGCCAGCCGTAACCGAGCTCCAGAAACCGTTCCATGAGTTGTGATACGAGCCGTCCAACGAACCCACATGGCCGCGTATGGGCAGATAGAGGTACAGCAGGAGAGGGATGAAGGTACACAGGGCCAGGATGACCGCCGGCCGGCCGAGGATTTGCAACCCGCGGGGACGTTCGGGATGTTCTGGTCCGAGCAGCGCCGGACGGCTGAGAGTCCGCCGCTCGACGAGAAGGATGAAGAGAAGCAGGGCCGGGGCCAGCAGCAGAACCGTGCGGTGATGAGTCAGGCTCAGACCATAGAGCGCTGCCAGGGCAAAGATCAGCGGATGGGGTTGCAAGCGGCGCCTGGGTGGAACCGCTGGGAAAAAGCGGCGATAGGAGGCGTACACACGCCCGGCCGCCACGTACACATCCGAGAGAACCCGTCGTCCACCTGCTTGAACCCGTTGGAAAGCTGCTCTCCGTGGGGAATCTTCCCTGGCCTGTCCGTCAGGACAAACAACTTGCTGGGGGGCGCCTGCGCCTTTCTCAGGCAATCCCAGAACGAATGCGGGCGCCCGCTGCGGTTCTGACGTTGCGTTCGGCCGGTTGACTTGCAGGAGCGAGAATGGGGTAACGGGCACCAGGGGTTCGCGCGCCCATCGCAGCGCCAGCCAGAGCAGTGCGGCGACGAAGGCACTGTTCAAGGTATAGACTTCGGCGATGACCGATTGCGACCAAAAGACCGGCGACACCGCCAGGGCCACGGCGCCCAACAGTGCCGGCCAGCGCCGTCTGGAGAGCTCACGGACCACCAGGTAGACGAGGGCTACCGTCAGCCCGCCGGCCACCGCCGACAGGAGGTTGACCCTCCCCGCTACGTTGAGCCCTGCCCCAAGAGCGAAAAGCTTGCCGAGCAGGATGTATAGAGGATAGCCGGTAGGGTGAGCGATACCCAGTCGATGGACGACCAGGGGGAACTCCAGGCTATCGTCAAAAAGGGTCGCTACCGAGGGGGCCAGCGTCCAGCCGAAGAGGGCCAGGCTGGTGGCGAATAATGCCGCTGCCAACAATCCGTCGCTGGCCCGGCGACACACGTTGCGCGCTACCTCTGCGAAGCGTTTGATCGCCATTCGTTCCATGGGGGAAGCTGCAATTGCTCAAACCAGGTCTTGCATCAAGTTCATGGGTACGACCCCTGCGCCCACGATCCCTGGTCCCGTATGCACGCCTAGCACCGGCGAAATGCGCATCACCTCCATCTTGGCCACGTTCAGACGCTTGCCGAGTTGGCTCGCCAGCGACTCTGCCTTCTCGGCGAAGCGTCCGTGCAAGATCGTCACCCACAGCGGTGTCTCTGCATAAATGCCATGCAGGTGATCGCCGATATGAGTCAGGGCTTGGGACATGGTTCTGCTTTTGGCCACCGTGCTGTACTTGCCATCGTGGTGCGCCACGTGGATGACGGGTTTGATATGGAGCAATGATCCGGCCAGTGCCTGTACGCGCCCAATCCGCCCGCCACGGGCCAAGTATTCCATGGTTTCCAGTGCGTAGACAACCTCGGTTCTGGCGCGGATCTCCGCGAGCCGTGTCTGTATGGCCTGCAATTCCCAGCCGGCTTTCGCGGCCAGCGCTGCCGCCATGACCTGAAACCGTTCTCCCCCAGACAGCGTCATCGTATCCCAAATCGTGACGTCGGCGTCAGACGCCACGTGCTCTGCACCCATGCGGGCCGCATTGACCGTCCCGCTGAGGCCGGACGAAATGTGGATCGAGAGGACATCTCTGTCAGCCTCGGCCACCTTGCGGTAGATTTCTGCAAAGATGCCGCCGGAAGGCTGTGCTGTTGTGGGGATGGACGGCCGCATGGCCTCCAGGCGGTTATAGAATGCGTCTGGCGTGATGTCGGCAGAATTGACTTCGCCCTCCGGGAACTGGATGAACAGGGGTGCCTGGGTAATGCCCAATTCCCGCAGCTCTTCGGCGGGCATGTCTGCGGCACAGTCGGTAACAATTCTCATGGTTCTAGTCCTTTCTGTAGCTGGGTTCCGGCCACGGCGACTGGAAAACGCACAGTCGGCTGCACCGCTGGAGTTAGGTAAATAAGCCTGGGTACACAACAACCGACACGAGCTTGTCAGCCCATTATAGCGCATCAGCCAGGATTGTCAAGAACCGGCCTCGATCTCCTCGCCGCACAATTGCTCCCCCGTGGTGGCGTCCAGGAAGAGCCGCAGCGTCCGGGTCATGCCCTCGAAGGGACCGCGTACCCGGAACAGCCAGACGCCGTCGGGATGGCCCTCGAACGTGTTGCAGGCCTCCGCTTCACGGTGGGCTTGCGCCTCGGACACGATCGGCGCTTCGAGTAGCTCGATCTCCTGCCTGTCGCGCTCGCGGACGCGGGCCATGGCTTCGTCCTGGCTCAGGAATGGCCCAGTGCCCAGGATCTGCTTCACCGGCGGAGTGGGTGTGGGACCGGGGGGGTGTCCAGTCGAAATCCCTCGACGATGACGGTGTAGGCGGTCAGCAACGGCTGTGGGGCGTCAAAGCCTAGGGGGAAACGCAGCGCCAGCTCGTAGGTGTAGCCGTTTGCGCTGAACAGGAGCGACACGGCCTGCTCGGTCGAGCTGGCCAAGCGTTCGACCTGGAAGCCCGCCAGATGTTGGCCCTCTCCTTGTCCGTCAAAGGCCCATCCCTGTTCAAAGATGCCAAAGCTGTCGCCATCGAGCAACGCCGGGATGGAGCCCGGATCGTACTGGTCATAGCGGGTTTCGCCGGTGTGCACCCGCACCCATACCGGATAGTCAGGCCATTCGTGGGCGCGCAGGGCCACGGCCGTAGCCAGGTCTGCCTCGGCAGACGGCGCCACCAACCAGTCCGGAGGGTGGGGGATGCTGTAGCCGAGGCTCGAATCGTAGTACCGTGGCCACGTCGTATAGCCCTCAGGTAGCTTCATCGGATACCTGGTTGACTCATCCGGTTTCTCGGCATAGGTCGCCACCACATCGTCCACGACGAAGATGCGGTCCGCATGCGGGCAGTGGGCATAGGCTGGATCACCCAGATGGCCGCGAAACCGGGCCTTGTAGGACAGTCGCTGCCAAACGACCTTTCCTGGCTGTGTGCCCTCCGGGGTGGCGACTGCCAGCCAGGCCGTGTCTTCAGGCATCCGGTTCTCCTGGGTGGTGCTCAAGTACTGGAGGGTTGCTGGGAACGGACGGTCGGTCAGGGCCACCTCCCAGATCATGTGAGTTGGGCGAGCCACCTGATCGGGCTGAGGGGGGCGCGGGCTCCCTACCATGGGGGTCGCCGCAGCCCCGCTAAGGTAGGCGTCTAGTTCACCGTCTGACCCGGCGCAGGCGGCTGGCGCAGAAGGTCCGCTACGCCCGGGCCAGGTCGCGCCGCCGACGGGTGCGGGCTTGGTCGAAGCAGGAAGCTCAGGGCCAGGGTCAGAACCACCCCCAATGCGGCCACCGTGCCCAAGGCGGACGCCCAGCGAGCACGTCTGGTGAATCGCTTCTCCTCGCGGTAGGCGCGCGCCAGGAACTTGCTGCGTCGCGCCGGGCTCAGGCTCACCCGTGATGTGCCTCGGATCAGACGGTCTTGTTCGCCATAGGCGCGGACTGTGCTGGCACACTCACGACAGGTTGCCAGGTGGGCCTGGACCCGGCGGCGGTCGTCTTCCCTCCATTCACCGGGGCATAGGGCCAGCAGTCCGCGGACCCTCTTGCACTCGTTCATTCATCCTCCGTCATCGGCTGTTGGCACGCCCGGCGAAACATCTCCCGCCCCCGGCTCAGGCGCATCTTGACCGCGCTGATCGTAAGCCTA
>Ga0315286_10000217_pt1 | contig 44755 bp, 33 predicted proteins | sample YL17G10_0_MG_FD_205038 | JGI IMG/M metagenome (GOLD analysis project Ga0315286, IMG submission 205038) | Sediment microbial communities from Yellowstone Lake, YNP, Wyoming, USA - YL17G10_0 | ecosystem: Environmental > Aquatic > Freshwater > Lake > Sediment | place: USA: Wyoming | collected...
GAACAGGAACAGGTTAATAAACGCCATCCAAGGCCTAGGCCTGCGCATCGAGATCGTGGACGAGCACAGGACGACGAAGAGGACCGAGTTCCCGGACATCGACGCGGCCATCAATATAGCGCTCTTGTCGGGGCACACTGTGACGGGCCCCGTTCCAGTGGCGCCCACCATCGGCGAGCTCAAGAACATCCAGAGGAAGTCCCGCTTGGCCTCGGAGGGTATGGTCACCATCAGCACGCACCTGGCCGAGAGGGTGGCCAAGGGCCAGCTGACGCTCGAGGAGGCCATCTTCCTGCAAGAAGGCAAGGGGAAGCCCCCACCGAAGAAGGCGAAGAAACGGCTGAGGAAGGAGCGCAAGGCCGGGGAAGTCGACAAGGACGAGGATATTGCTGATGAGGAGGAGTGAGGCGCTCCGGACCATTATCGAGGATAGATTTTTATAGCCTCAGATTCATTCTAAGAAATTGTCGAGGAATATCGTGAGATACAAGGTTCTTGTATTAGTACTCGCTGTCCTTCTTTTGCTCGTGACGAGCGCCGGTTGCGTGAGTAACTATCAATGCAAGTACAGTGTCCGATTGGAATTCACTGGGGATGTCCACAGACCTACAATGTACCTGGAACTGCACAATATCGGGTTCAATCCGCGCATCTCGTCTAATGCATCGGGGGCCGTGGACTTCAGCCCGGTATGCAATGACACACAGCAGATCGAGAAGGGCGACGAGCAGAAGGTCCTTGGCAAGATACTAAGTGCGTATGCCGTCGAGCATGACAATCAGACAAGTAAGAGTAAATATTATGGGAATTGGTCCATACTCATTAACATCAAGGATAGTGGAGAGACAGCAAACCAGATGGCAATCCATTACAAGCACTGGACCCTGTGCGTGAAGTCCATCCTCATCGAGAAAATCACCAAGGACCTCAACATGACGAAGAAGTATGAGGGGCCCATAGGTAAGTGTAACCAGTTGCCAGGGTTCACCGCAGACATTCTTATCGCGGCGGCCCCGGTCGTGGCGTTCGTCCTTGTTAGGAAAAAACGATGAGGGATGGCCCTATCCCTGGTTCTCCTTCTCCTCGGTCCCCTCCCCGATATCGATGAACTTCGCCTGGGCCTTCACGACCTCGGCGCTCGTCGCGGCCTTCTCGTACTCCCTCAGCGGCTCCTCGTTGACCGTCACGAAATTGTGGCCCCAGTTGTAGATCTCTAGCATCCGCTCGCCGGCAGCCCTGTGGCCCAGGATGATTAGCGCTGCCGCCAATGCCTCGACGGTCGAGAGCATCCCGGGATGGCCGAAATTGACAGGGTTGACCGCGACAAGAAAGGGCAGGGCCCTCTGGACCGGTCTCCGCCGCTTGATGATCGGAAAGACCTCTTCCGCCTTCTTCCATGAACAATCCAGGGCCAGCAGCCCCTTCTCCAGGGCCAGGGCCATGTCCTCTTGCGAGAGGGCCTTGTCCGAAAACGGGCTCAGCAGGACCATCTTCCGGGGGACATCCTCCATGTGGCCGTAGCCCGTAGCGAAGCCCATGCGCACGAGCTTCTTGGCCGAGCATTTCTTGGGGTCGCACTGCTCGAGCATGTAAATGCCTATAGGGATGTCGCAGTCGAATCCCTCGGGCCTCCCGTCGGAGCCCACCCGGTCTAGCTCCCTCTTTAACCGCAGCGTCCTGTCCCTGTGCCGGCTCATGTCCAATGACCTGGCCCTGCTATGACATGACATGCATAATAATCTTACATCAATCTTGGATTATTCTGCATTAATGTACAGTAACCATATTATAGGTGGTTACTTCATTATTGTCCCAAGAGCCCCCTCCACGGCATTTCGCAACGCCAGGAGGCTCCATCCCCAGGGGGTCGCGACCCATGCGAAAGGAGCTCAAGTGCGTTCTTCTCGGTATGCTCGTCACATTCATGTTAGTGGCATTGGCCTTCGTGCCCATGGCCGGCACAGCCACAAGGAAGGTCGCACCAACGCAGGGTCAGCAGATCCCCGGCCCCAGGGGCATTTCCATATCTTGCACGGGCTCCGACTGCAAGAGGGTCAATCCTAACGCCGACGAGCTCTTCGCATCCCTCGACGGCGGAAGCGTTGGCCCGGCCCCCATGAGCGAGGCCTCCCGCGCCGCCAACACCAACAAGTGGGCCGTCCTGGCCGGCGTCTCGGACTACCCTGGGACCAGCATGGACCTGCAGTACTGCCACTGGGACATCTACCAGACCAGGGGCATGCTCCTGAAGCTCGGCTGGCCCGACAGCCACATCCACCTATTGCTGAACTCCTCGGCCACTTACCAGAACATCCTCAACGAGATCGCGTGGATGAAGGGCCAGGAGAACTCCACCAGCCAGACATACTTCCACTACAGCGGCCACGGCAACTCGCACACATTCTATGTCTACGACACCACCATGAGCGACGGCACATTGGCCTCGGCGTTCAACGGCTACGAGTCCTCGCAGAAGATCATCGTCATGGACACCTGCTTCGCGGGCTCGTTCACGGCCCTGCAGCTCCAGGGCTCGATCTCGCTGATGGCCTGCGCGAACAACGAATATTCCTATGATGGCATGTTCACGCCGAACTTCGTTAACGCCATGAAGGACTCGTCCGTGTCCGTCGAGAGCGCCTTCGCAACGGCCAAGGCCACGACGAGCCAGCAGACCAGCGGCCAGCAGAACCCGGTCATGTGGGACAACGTCCCTGGGGACGTCTTTCTCGGCGACATGCCGCCGACCATGGGCGCCGTCCCAGACTTCTCGGCTGCTGAGGACACGCCCATCGTCATGACGCTCACGCCCTATGAGCACGATGCCGAGGATTCGGGCATTGACCTGAAGTGGTCGGTCTCGCAGTACGACCCCTCGGTGATCACCACGGTCCAGGGCGAGAAGAGCAACAACGACACCATCACCCTGACCCCGGAGCTCAACTATCACGGGACGACACCGCTGGAGCTCACGCTACAGGACTCGGGGCAGCTCAAGGTCAAGAAGGTCATCAGCGTCACGTGGACGCCGGTGAACGACGGGCCCGTGGCGTCCAATGTCGACCGCTCGAAGGCCAACGTCCTCAGGACCCAGCCTGTGGTCCTGAAGGCCTATGGAAGCGATATCGATAACCTGGCCTCGGAGCTCAAGGCCGAGTTCGAGGTCTGCCCCACCGGGTCGGACCAGTGGACGGCAGTGACAGGTGCTCAATTTAAAAGCGGCCACTGGGAGGCCGCATGGACCCCGGTCAAGGATGAGGCCATGGGCCCTTACGACATCCGGGGACGCCTCAAGGACCCCGGCGGCCTCTACAGCGATTGGTACGTCAGGCCCAACGGCTTCACCGTGAGGAACAACCTGCCCGTCGTCACCGGTCTGTCGGTGCCGGACACGGTCGAGAGGACCAGGAACGTCACGGTCTCGGTGGTGGGCAGCGACGTCGAGGACGCACAGGAGCTGCTCTCCGTGTCCCTCGAGGTCAAGGCCCCGGGAGGGGACTTCAAGCAGGTCGGCACGACCGTCTGGGTCGGCGACCACTGGGATATCACCTTCACCCCGGCCGTGGACGCGATGCTTGGCCAATACGATGTCAGGGCCAGGCTCAAGGACAACGACGGCGACCTAGGCGATTACCTCTACAAGAACGGTTCGCTCGAGGTCAAGAACTGCCGCCCGTCGGTGACGGACATCATACCGGACCAGCACACGGTCATCAGGGGCGAGGAGCTCCAGCTCGTGGTGAACGGTTACGACGCAGAGGACATCAACAATGACTTGGTGCTTACAATGCAGTCCGCCGGCCCCGATGACAAATGGGTCGACATGGAACTGGTGCAGTTCGGTTCGGGTTCGTGGACCGTCAGGTTCTCGCCCGACCTCAACGCGACCCTCGGCAACTACACCTTCAGGGCCCGCCTCACCGACACGACCGAGGCCCAGGGCGACTGGTTCCAGATGAACGGCACGGTCGAGGTCCTGAACGCCCCGCCCATAATCACCGGGGTCCAGATGGACAACACCACCGTCTTCAGGACAAGGACCATGGTCGTCTCCGTAGACGGGAGTGATGCCGAGTCCTCCAGGGTCATCCTGGCATTGGAGGCCGAGCTCAGCCCGCACGGCAAGATCGCATGGTCCACGGACGGCATCGGGTCGATCGAGTACGTGGCCGCCAGGGGCGACTTCGAGATCACCATCGCGCCGGACGCGCACTTCGTGACCGGCAGCTACGACCTCAGGGTCAGGCTCGTGGACCCGGACAACGGGACCAGCCCGTGGTTCGTACCGGCCAGACCGATAGACATCATGAACGGCCCGCCGGTCATAGACCTAGTGGCGCCCGGGACCGTGAGCCAGGACCAGCCGGCGGTCTTCGACGCCTCGGGCTCCAAGGACCCGGAGGGCGGCTCCCTGTCGTTCTCATGGGACTTCGGCGACGGTGGCGTGGCGGACAGCGCGAAGCCCACGCACATCTACAAGACCTTCGGCAGCTACACGGTCATGCTCAAGGTGAAAGACATCGACGGCCTCGAGGTCTCCAAGGAGCTCCCGTTGAAGGTCAACGGACTGCCGTCGGGGAACGTCAAGCCCCTCCAGGGGACGGGCATAAGCAACTACGATGTGAAGTTCCACACGGACGAGGTCAAGGACCCCGAGGGGTCGACGCTGACCTACAAATGGGACTTCAACACGGATGACGGCAACGGAGTGGACTCCACGGACCCCAACCCGAGCTTCAACTACGGCAAGCCCGGGACCTACGAGTACAAGGTGACTATAACGGACGCCAACGGAGGCACGGTCGTGAAGACCGGGACGGTGACGGTGACGGCCATGTCCCAGTTCACCCTAAGCCTCCTGGTGCTCCTGATCGTGGTCATCGTCGTCGTGGCGGTCCTGGCTCTCGTCTTGATGAGGAGGAAGAAGCGGAGGCCGGTTCCCAGCGTCGCGCCGAGGGTTGTGCCCAGTGCCGGACCATCGAAATCCCTCTTGGACGTGGACGACCTCTGAGCATCGGCCGCCGAGACCTGGAAAGGGTTATCTAGCTGAAAAGGGTTGAGGAAATCGCGGTAGTTCCCATGGTGACCTGCGACCTGGAAAGATGCATGTTCTGCGGCGGATGCGTTGCCGTGTGCACCAAGGATGCCATTGTGGTCTACGAGCTGAAGGTCGCAATAGACCCCGAGCGGTGCATAGACTGCGGCAATTGCATAACGGTCTGCCCCGTCGGGGCCATGGGGAGGCCGTGAGGCCCTGGGGGTTCCGAGCGTTGGCGTCCTTTGGTGAGGTATACGATGTCGCCGTCGTCGGTGGCGGCCCCGCGGGCCTGGCGTCAGCCAAGGCCGCGGCCGAGGCAGGGGCCAAGGTCATCGTCTTCGAGGAGCACCCGGCCATCGGGACGCCGGTCCAGTGCGGCGAGCTCCTTAGCCGGTCCGCCCTCACCGAGCTTGGCATGCGGCCGAGCAAAAGGTGGCTCGCCAACGAGTTCCGGAAGGTCCGGCTCGTCTCCCCGGGAGGCACCGAGGCGCTCATCGAGATGCCGCCGGATGTGGAGACCCCGCTATTCACCATCGAGCGCAAAATCTGGGAGAAGGACCTGGCCAGGCTCGTCGGCAAGGCCGGCGCCACCATCGTTACCAGGGCCAGGGTCACGGACCTTGTCAGGAAGGACGGCGCCATATGCGGGGTGAAGGTCAGGCACTTGAAGGAGGACCGCGTGGTACGCGCCAAGGTGGTCCTGGCCTGCGACGGCCCCGGCTCCCCGATCGGCCGGAAGGCCGGCATCAAGATACCGACCAGTCCGTCGAAGTACGCCTCCATCGCGCAGTACCAGTTGGCGGGCGCGGACATCGACGCGGACATCGGGGAGGTCCATTTCTATCCTTCACCAAAGGACATCTGCTACATCCTCCCGAAGGGCGACGGCTACGCCAATGTCGGCTACGGGACCCTGGGAGCTGGCAGCGACAGGGCCATCACCATGCTGGACGGCTTCGTGAGGCACGACCCGCGCCTCGCCAAGGCAAGCATCATCGAGACAAACGTCGGCGTCGAGCCGATATCGGGACTGCACGAGGAGATTTCCGTGGACCGGCTCCTGCTGGTCGGCGACGCAGCGGGCATGGTCAACCCGCTTACCGTCGCGGGCATGAGGTTCAGCGCCTGGGCCGGCGTGCGGGCGGGCCGTCTTGCGGCCGAGGCTGCGGAGGACGGGGACGCCTCGAAGGAGAGGCTGGGCCAGCTGAGGGAGGCCTTCCTGAAGCTCTTTGGCCAGAGGTTCAGGTTCATGGACGCCCTGAGGACAACGGTCTTCGGCCTCGAGCCCAGGGACCTGGACGACATGTTCGCCCACCTGGGCCATGTCAAGATTCCGGCGCGGCTATTCAGGGGCAAGAAGGAACCGGTCTTCTATCCCCTCAGGATGCTCGTGGGCCTGCTCATCCGGAAACCCAGGTTCTTCAAGAAGCTCGGGCCGCTCATCAAGGCCCGGCGCGGGGGGGAGTAAATGGCACGCAAGAGGCTGGAGGACATCGGCGAGCGCAGGGTCATAGATGTCATCAAGGGCCTGCTGACCGGCGGGAACGTCGCCGTCGGCATCGGCGACGACTGCGCGGCCATTGACATGGGCGACGAGTACCTGCTCATCACGACGGACATGATCAACGAGAGGACACATATCCCGAAGGCCACGGCGGAGCAGATAGGCTGGCACCTGGTGGCTATAAACCTGAGCGACCTGGCGTCCAAAGGCGGAAGGCCAATCGGGGTAGTTACGGCCCTGGGGCTCCCGCGGAGGACGGGCATCGAGTTTGTAAAGGGGCTCGCCAGGGGGATGGACCGGTGCGCCACCACCTTCGACACATACATCATCGGCGGGGATACCAAGGAGAGCGGGGAGCTCAACCTGGCGGGCACGGCCTTCGGTCTTGTGAAAAAGGACGCGTTTATACCGCGGTCCGGGGCCCGGCCCGGCGACATGGTGGCCGTGACCGGGCGGCTTGGCGGCGCGGCGGCCGGGTTCCAGGCAATCAAGAGTGGCACCAAGAGGCCGGCTGCCCTGAAAGCGCTGCTCGAGCCCTGGCCCAGGGTGCGTGAGGGCATAGCCCTGGGTTACACGCACGTCGTCACTTCGTGCATAGACATCAGCGACGGGCTGTCGACATCGCTACATCATCTTGCCAGGGCCTCGAAGGTGGGATTCTCGATAGCCAGGAACCTAGTCCCTGTCCACGAAGAGGTCAACAAGGTCGGGTTCGCGGACCACAAGGCCATCGAGGATGCGGTGCTGCACTTTGGCGGCGAGTACGAGCTGCTCATGACCATTGACCCCGGGCTAGGGTCCCTGGCCAAGGCCAGCGCAGCGGTCAATTCCCAGGGCACCGAGCTGACGGTCATCGGGGTCGTCACGGAGAAGGGTGTGGTCATGAAAAGAGGCAATAAATTAATGGACCTCGAGGATCGGGGCTGGGAGCATTTCAGGCCGAGGAAGAAAAGCAAGGCCTAGTAATGCCTAGACCTTTCCGGTCACACCGCAGTTCGGGCACTTGATGGCCACGGGCACGTCGCTCGGCGGGACCGGTATCGTGGTGCCGCACTTGTTGCACTTGACCTTCGTGGGCCGCTTGGGTTTGGGCTTCGCCGGCTCCGGTGGCTTCTCGGCCGGCGGCGTGGGCGCGGGCTTGGGAACGGGCGGGGCCGGCGGTTCCTCCTCCTCGTCGATGGGCTCGGGTACCTGTGGAGCTTCCTTCTTCGGTGCCGGTGGTACGCCCATGGTAGGTCTCGGGACGACTATAGGCCCGGGCGCTGGCTTCGTCGGCGGTGGCGCGGCGGGCTTGGACGGCGCGGCCGGTGGCGGGGCCTTCGCCGGTATGTCCTCCCCGCCCATGATCTCGCCTATCTTGGTGGGCTTGATGGGCCTGTCCATCTTGGGCGCCGGGGGGACCAGAGACGTCCTAGTGAGGGGGGGCGGCGGGGAGCCCGCGGCCGCCGGGGTCTCGGCGTCGAGCGGCGTCTCCCTAGTGATGGTGGACTTGTACTCCCAGCTGTGGACGTACCTCGGCGTGACCTCGTCCGATGGCAGGCACTCCTTCGGGACGTCCGTGATCCTCTTCAGAGGCTTGGGTGCCGGGGGGGCCTCCTTTATCCTGCCCTCGGCCTTGAGGTACTCGACGACCATGTAGTGGTCGTCCATGGAGATGTTCAGGGTCCTCCGGATGACCTCGAGCATCACGAGCTCCTCCTTCGTGGGCTCCCCGTGGCCCAGGGCCTGGGCCAGGAAGACCTCGTAGTCCTGGAGGTTCTTCTCGATGATCATTCTGTCCATGTCGACGGGATGGTCGTGCATGTACACCGCGTTCTGGAACTCCTGGTCATTGGGGTACATCCGGTGAAGGAGCATCTCGTGCTCGGACCTGGTGACCTTGTAGAGCTTGCGCTGGGCGGCCAGCAGGTCCTCCTCCTCCTTGGTTATACGTCCACCCTTGTGAGCCTCGACGAGGAGGACGTAGTAGTTGTAGAGGTCGTTCAGCCGGTCGCTGTCGCGGCTGATGAGGCGCGCGCCGACATAGGTCACGACGGCGCCGGCCACCGTGAGAATGATGCCTATGGTCGGGACGAACTGGATCCTCTTCATGTTCAGGACCTCATCCCTGTGCATCTTCTGCTCGTCCAGCTTGGCCTTCTGTTCTACGGTCATGTTGGCTATCTCGTCGGGGGTGAAGGCCTTGTAGGGGTCCTCGGGCGTCGGGATGGATTGCTGTATGGTGGGCATAAGGACCAGGAGAAGTATGAGGAAGAAGATGGACATGACCAGCATGTAATATCCTATGCCTCGAGCGTCCTTGCCGATGGCCATCATGATGATGCCAATGGGGGGCATTATCAGGAACGCGTAAACGATCATGAAGAAGTAGGCGAAGATGTTCTCGTCCCAGGCCCCGCCCTTGTCCAGGTTGGCCAGCTGCCAACCGGTCGGCGGCGAGGACTCCTCGCTGAAGCCTTGAAGGGAGCCCGCATTGATCGTCAGCCAGGGCATGAATAGGGATGCGAGGACAAGGAGGCAACCAATGATACCCACTATGCGGTAGACATAGGTGTACTTGGTCGTTATACGCATGCTAGGACATCATGACCCCAAGTATAAGAATTTTATTATTTTCGGCCGCCCCTGCAAGGGCCAGCGGGCGGGGTGTGGCGTCATCAGCACTCATAAGGCCGTTCAATGGCCCTTGCGGGCCTCACCTAACCCTCTTGTCATCATCTGACGCTGACCGAACAACTGAGTATATGGAGAAATAATTTGCTGAAGGCCCTCAGCCGTACTTGCGCCACTTGTAGCCACACTTGGTGCATTGATATATCATGGTCTCGGGCTCGTCGGCGGCCCTCATCTGGCGTATGACGTAGTAGGCCTCGTTGTTGCCGCACTGCTCGCATAGGACGCGGTCCTTGGGCAGCGTTCCGACACCGTCGAAGAAGGCGATCTCCTTGTCCTCCTTCTTCGCGACTATGGTCTGCTTGTCCTCGGCCTTTATCTTCTTCGAGTTGCCGCACTTGCTGCAAGTGTAGATCCCGTCTTTGGGGAACATGAGGCCGCCGCACTTCTCACAGAACATGGACCTTGGCCCTCCAGGCGTGAAAGGGAGAATGTGGCCGGGCGTTCTTATAGATTTCGAGGGAAGGGAAGGGATGGTCCGCATTGGCCTTGACGGATGTGGACCTCGATGGGAATGTTACATGAATGGATGAATGGAAGAAAAAAAGAAAAATAAAAAAAGGAAAAAAAAGGCCTTGGGCCGGGTCTACAGGGCGCACCCGCAGTGCGGGCAGGTGACCTGGCTCGCTGGCACGGACTTGTGGCATGCCGGGCAGACCTTGAAGGTCTGGGCCCCGGCGGCCGTTACCACCGTGTGCGTTGGCGTCGCCGCAGGGGCTGCCGTGGCGGGGGCCCCCATGGACGATGGCGGGCTTCCCGACCTGGGCGTTGGCTCCTCCGGTAGTGCCTCCTCGAACCTCGATGGCCTCTTCGGCTTCGTGATGACCTTCACCCAGATGATCATCAGGATAATGACGAAGATCAGCAGCAGCACAGCACCGAAGGCGGTGTTCATCATACCGCTGTTGTCCTGAGGCTTCGTGGGTATCTTGCCGGTCACCGAGACCGTGACCTCCGAGCTGTAGCTCCAGCTCCGGGCCAAGTCGTCGGTGTAGTCGACGTAGACGTACATCTGGTAGTCCTTGCCCTTGACCAGGTTCTTGTCAGCGTGGACCGTGTATGTCACGGCCTTGGTCTCGCCGGGCGCGATGGAGGTGTCAACGAGTATCCTCGACACCTTCACCGAGAACGGGTTGATGGCCGCGTCCACACGTACCACGTCCGGAGCGTAGGTCGTCTCAACAACCCCGCCGCCGTTGCTGCCTTCCACGAAGGTCACGTAGACCTGGCGGGCCGTGTCGTTGCCGACGTTCATGACGTTTATGGTCAGCGGGAAGTCCTTGCCTGGCACAATGTCCTTGTCGATGAAGGACAGGCTCGTTACCACCAGCTTCGGCGGCACTGGGTTGACCCTCACGGACATGGACACCGTGGTCGTTGTCGGAACCTTCGTGTTGTAATCCGTGCCGGTGATGAGCACTGGCAGGGTGTAGTAGCCCGCTGTCGCCCCGAAGGCCACATCGGCGTTCACGGAGAAGTACATGGTAGCATAGGCATTGAACTGGGTCATCTCGATGGGTTCCAGGTAGTTCGAGCCCGTGTTCTTCGGGTTCACAAGCAGGACCTTGTTGCTCGTCTGGTCCTTGGTGCCGACCTGGATGCTGGTGTAGAGGACGTGGACGGCCTCCAGGTTCTCAACGCTGAAGCTCAGGGAGATGTCCTTCATCTTGGTGCCCAGGTTCACGCTCGAGGTGCTAAGGACCTTGTAGTCGTGCGTGTTGGCGGGCACGATGACCTTCAGGTACAGGGGCACGCCCTTGATGGCCAAGTAGAGCGAGGCGTCGGTCAGCAAGTAGTCCGAGGAGCCAGTGGCCGTTCCGTCGTCGTAGTAGTAGCCGGAGTAGCTCAGCGGCAGCCTGTGCTCGCCCTCGGGCAGGTACTTGAAGACATTTATGCCCATGAAGTCGACCTGCCAGGTCTCGCCCTTGCCCAGCTTCTCCTTCTGGTCCTGGGTCGGCAGGAGTACCTTAGCCCCATACATGTTGGGGTCGGCATCGAAGTAGTAGCCGTTCTCCTCGAAGTAGTGGCTGATGTCGATCCAGACCTTGATCTTCTTCAGCTCGGTGTTGCCTATGTTCTGCAGGGTGACTTCGGTGAGGTTCGTGGCCAGGGAGCCTTGTGTCACGGTGAAGCTCGCCGGGCTGGTTATCGTCAGCAGCGGCGTGAAGGCCACGACGAACTCCACGGGTATCGATTGCGCTGTAATTTGTATTTGGTTCGGTTTTGTGTTTATATTGCCGTAATGCCTCAGATACTTGACTTCCATGGTCGCATCGTATTTACCGGGTGGCGTCCCGTCCTTGACATCGACGCGGTATTTGAAATATATGTCTCCATCGAGCTGGCTGGTATAGGCTGTGAGTTGGTCTAGTGTCAGGAAGCTTGATGTCTGTGTCGAGAGCTTGATGGTGGCTGTGACCTCACCAATTTTCCCGGTCGCTGAATTGAATTCCGCGATGTGGACGCCCACCTTCTGGAATTTGGTCCCAGCAAATAGGGTAAAACTCATAGGGGTAGTGTGGATCTCATCGAACCATCCGACCCTGATTGAATTCTTCGCGTCGACGAGAAAGATGGTGTGGAGACCGTCGTCGACCTTGATATAGAAATAGTCCCTGTCCGTGGCTTTCGTGGTCCAGTGCTGGACCATGTTTATGTCCGCCACGCAGTAGTCGTAGGTGAACTCGACCGTCAGGTTGTAGTTCCCCGCCGGTGCGGTGGCCACGATGTCCGCCTGGTACCCGGAGAGCATGAGCGTCCCTGCGGTCAGGTTGTAGCCCGCGGTGGTCTTAATCGTGTTCTCGCCGTTCGAGAAGTCCAGTATGTTGAACTGGGCTCCGGTCATGTCCCTCTGGCTGGTGACCTTCGCGGATATGTTCTGGATCCAGTAGTTCAGCGGGTTCGAGACCCAGTCGTACTGGATGTTCTGTATGGCGATGGCGAAGGTTATTTCCTTGTCACCGAGGGTGTAGGCGGTCCCAAAGTTCACATATCTGTTGACCATGCTCCCTTGGTTCTCGTCGACCTTGAGATAGTTCTTATCCGCGGCCGAGGCGTTTGGTACGCTGAAGGCGGCGAACGCGCTCAACAGAAGCAGTCCAACCATAAACACAGACTTGTATTTCATCCAATTTCCTCCTAGTCGTTTCCCACTAGCATTGAGAGCTAGCATTTGTTGAATTCTCTTGGCTATGCGATTTTTCAGCCAGTATATATAATTTAGGGTCTTGACTGAAGGGTAGTTCAAAGAATGTATAGTAATATTAGAATTAGAATAGGATTTCAACATCGAATTCAACACGATGGCCATATTCATTATCCTTGAGGGGCCTATCCCGCCATGAAATTCGAGGTGGGTTCCATGACGGACTTCGATGACGGCATCAGGGCCGCGGCCGAGCTCATGGCCATTTCTGCGAGGACCGCGCCCAAGGCCAAGGGCGAGGACCTTATCGAGATCAGGATACTACACGGGAAGCAGGTGGAGGAGCTTGGGAAGGCCATGGTCAAATACGGCGAGGATGAGAAGGATGCCATGTGGAAGAGGGACGGCAACTGCGTCCTCAAATCAGCGGCGGTTCTGCTGGTCGGCGTGAGGGACCCGGTGGCCGAGGGGGACCCGGCGAAGCGGGCCCAGGCCCCACCGCCGAAGGTCAAGGGGGACCTCTTCGCCGAGGACGAGCGTGTCAAGAAGTGCATCGACCTGGGCATAGCCCTGGGCTCGGCGGCGAAGACCGCCAGTATCCTCAACCTGGACAACAGGATCATGTGGCGGCCCGGCGAGATGGCCCGCAGGAAGGGCATGCTGGACGCACTCATAGTCATCGCTATCCCCGTCTCGGTGTCGGGCAAAAGCATCTTCTTCGACAGGCCCGCCTAAAAGAAAATCTTCTTGCAGTCCTGGCACTGCTTGTGGCCGTCGTCGAAGACCCGGACCTTGGTGCCCCTGCATCTCGGGCATGGGACCGTTCCCGTGCCCCCAGGACCGGTGTGATATGATGGTGGCCCTTGGGGCTGCGCCGGCGGGTAATACGAATACGCCGTGGGGTAATATTGCGGGCTATAGCCCTGCTGTGGGTATTGATAGGCCTGGCTGTACTGGTATTGTTGCTGGTGCTGGGTCGAGGGCTTCGTCGACCTTGTCATGAAGAAGAGGACGATGCCGATTATCACCACGATGAGCACCAGGATGCCGATGCAGATCATGGCGATGGCGTTCGTAAAGGAGTTGTTCGGGTTCAGGCCGCTGCTGACATCGACCTGGGTCTCAAGCACATTATTGGTCTCATCGCTCTCATTGATGAGGTTGTCCGGGTCTACGATGACCTTCAGCGTGTGCTTGCCAGAGGTCCCTGACCAATCGATGGAGGCACGCCCGAGGCTGTTCCCGTCGATGTGGGCGATGGTCCTGCGGCCGACCTCCACGTTGTCCGCCTGGAGCGCGACGACGACGTTCGTGGCGTTCGCGTTGCCGGCGTTCTGGACCTCAATGGTTACCTTGATGGGGGAGAGGGTTGAGTCCGGGCTTATGCCGAAGGGCACCAGGTCTGGCTGGCCCGAGCCTCCGCCGCCGCCTCCCCCGCCACCGCCGCCGCTCCCGGACACGACCATCGGGATGACCAGCCTGTTATTCGATTCATTGACCTCGGCGAACTTGTTGTCTGGGTCAAGGATGAATGTCAGGTTGTGCGTCCCAGCGCTCGCGGGATTGTAAGTGAGCACGATGGTGGCCAGGGCCGTATCCATGTCGATGTTCTTCGATGCATAGGCGTGGCCGTCCTCGAGGACCTGGAGGCCCACGCCATTCAACGGGCCCGAGGCCGAACCGACCGTGATGTTGATGGTCACCGGCGTCCCGACCTTGGTCGTCAGATTCGACAATGTGTACTCCTTGAAGTACAGGTCCTGCTTCGTCAGCGTGATGGTGATGTTCCTGGAGGAGCTCAGCGCGACCGTCGCCTGGCCCGTGGCGCTCCCGTTCTTGACATCTATCCGGTAGGGCGAGTTGTAGTTCGAGCCGTAGCGGGTCTCGGTCCGCTCCCTCAGTTGCAGACGCCTGACCTTCCCGTCGAGGTCCGCGGTCAGGTTGTAGTGCGTCCCCACCTGGTCCGTGAGCTGGACGTTGGCCCCGGGCACCGGCCTCCCGGTCATGTCCTGCACAGCGATGTCGAGGTACCAGTCGACCATGAGGGTTGACGTCGGGGAGAGGACGGCCTTGATGATTGTCGTGTTGACCTTCGTGACCTTGCTTCCATTGAGCTGGATGTCCGTGCCATTGCTCGATATCTGGCAGTCCCGGAGGGTCATGTTGGCACGCTCGAAGATGATGCCCTTGTCGTTCCCGATGAGGATGTTGCGTTCTAATGTACCATATGTAGGTACGTCATAGAGGATGCCGACCGCGTTGTCAGAGATGTAATTGTCCGTTATGTCGAACCTGACGCCGTATACATGGATGCCATATTGGCTCGACGATATCGTGTTGTTTTTCACCCGGACCAAGCAATTACCAATGAAAACGGCTGTGGCGGTGGCCTTGATGTCGCTCTTTGTGACGTTCATGGACCCGTTGCCGCAAGCGATGCCTATAATTTGACCTTCGAACTGCGAATTCGTGATGCTTGATGTTCCTTTGTCATGCTTGATGCCATATGCCGAGCCGGTGGTACTGCTGATGTGAATTCCATCTGCGGTCAGGGACCGGCCCTCGAAAAGGATCCCGATGCCGAAATCATTGATGTGGCTGGCCTTGATGTCCAGATCGGAGCTGCCCGAGGCATTGATGCCGTATTGGCCCGGCATGTAAATCCCCTTCAGTGTGGATGAGGCCATTCTTACCACAGTGTCCTTCACATCAAGGGCGTCCTTATGGCCCTGGATCGCGATGTCAATGGCCGTCAGATCGAGCTGTGAGGATGTCGCGGACAGGACCGTGCCGCCGTTGTCGACTAGGCTCGTCGATTTTATGGCGGCCGAGGCGTGATCGATTACAACCGTCGTGAAGTTCGAGATGATGGCATCCTTGGTATCGAGTGATGCGTTTCGGACCTCGAGGTCGTACCGCTTCCGGGGCATTGTGGACCGCACGACGGTCCCGTTCATTTGGAGGCGCCCTCCGTCCTTGACGAGTATGTGGAACTGCCGGTCCGTGGACAGGTTCATGTTAAGGGAGGAGTTCGTGAGCCGGAGCGTCGCACCAGTCCCGACGGTCAGGTTCCCTGTCAAGAGCACCGTCTGGTTGTCGAAGGCCTCGGTCCCGGCCACGGTCCAGTCCCCCATCTTTTCGATCGGGGCCCGGGACTGGCTGGCCGCGGTGTCGCCTAGGAACGGCGAGCACACTGGGATGAAGACCAGCATGACCAGGATGAGCGCGGCAAGCGCGGTCTTGGCGAGCGTCCTTTCGAACTTCATTGAACATAATAAGACTACTACTTGGATATATGAATTTCTAGGGCATTCCCTATGGCTCAAATCAAACTTTAAATATCCCCATGACAGTAAGAGCGCTGCATGGCCGAGGAACAGCTGCGGATAGATATCCTATCTGTTGAGGACAAGGATAAGTTCCTGCGCTTCACGAACGACCTCCGGTCGTGCACCGACATGAAGGGCCTCGCGGCGGCGCTGACCGACGCGCTTCCCGAGCTCACGAGGTTCGACTTCTTCATCCTGTTCTTGCTCCAGTCCGACAGGAACATGCTGGTCGGCAGAGGTCCGGCAAGAAGGGCCCATATCGTCCAGAAAGGGGAGGGCATCGTCGGCCTTGTGGAGGAGGAGTTCGAGGTCGGGCTTGAGGACCTGAAGGCCGTGCGGAAGGTGGTCCAGGCCAGGAGGGCCATGGAGCTCGACGATACGGGAACGGTGGACCTGCTTCAGAAGGTGACCGGCAAGGCCAAAAAGGACATCCATGCCATGGCCCGCTACATGGGGATGAACAACTGCATCCTCCAGCCCATCTCCGTCATGGAGGGAAGCCCCAAGAGGGAGGCCGTCGTCGGACTGTTGCTGACGACGACACCGGCCGAAAGGGTGGAGAAGGCCGATGCGCTCATGCTCTCCCTTCTGGCAAAGCAGATCGGCGTGGTGCTCAACGGAGAGCTCAACACAAGGCGCCTGCAGAGGCTCCTGGACAGCAAAGAGAGCGGCCAGCAGCTTCTGGAGGCGTTCAACCGGGCGACGCTCGGCGTCCAGATGTCCTTCGACGAGGAATCCATCTATGGCTCCGTGGCCGAGAGCCTCATGCAGTCCGGCATAGGCTTCATGATGATGAAAAAGCCTCAAGCGGAGAACATCATCTCGCTTCGGCACCTGACCTCGCTGAGGTCCACCCAGGCGGCCATCAAGCATACAACCTCCATAGACATGAACGAGATCCGGGTGAAGGCCACCGAGGTCCCCAAGGTCAACGAGTTGTTCTCGCTGACCAAGCCCATCTTCATGGACGATATGGGCGACATCATAAGGGCGGTCCTCAAGGGCATGGGCATGGGCGCCCAGATAAAGCGACTGCAACAGATGTTCCCCGACGAGAAATGCATAATCTGCCCCCTCGTCGTGAGGGGCCTTTGCGAGAGGATCCTGGTGGTCTCAAAGGCTGACCTGGGCCCCCAGCATCTGTTGTCGGTCGAGGTCTTCGCAACGCACGTGAGGAACGCCCTGGACCGGCTCAACGTCCAGTCCGAGAGCGAGGAGAAGTCCAGGCAAATAAAGTTCATGCACGACTTCTCCAGCGCCCTCAGTAGGGCCTTGAGCATCGACCAGATATTGGATGTCCTCCGGAAGGAGCTCGCGAAGGCCCACAGGTTCGACCATCTGGGGGTCCTCATCCTCGACAAGGACATGCATTTAGGACTGAACATAGTCGTGAACGAGAGCGGCGGCAAGGCCGTGGTCTCGAGGGCGACCCTGACCTTCGACGAGAAGGAGGCGAAGGCCCTGGGGGATGCATCGGACATCTTCGTCCATGCGGGCGACCCTGCGAAGGTCGCCGGCCCATTGGGAAGGGCCATCCAGGGGGCAAAGAACAGGTCCTACATCGTGCTCCCGCTCAGGGTCGACAACAGGATGCTCGGGTCATTGAACCTCGGGTGCGATGACGAGGCGGGATTCCCAAACCACGTGGCCTTGATGGTGGCCCTGATGAGGGCCCCGCTGTCCACGGCCATCCAGAACGCCGGCATCCTGGCCGACGAGAGGAAGCGATCAGAGCAGCTGAGGGTCATTGCCGAGGTCAGCCGGGCGTCGAGGTCGGTCGTATCCCTGAAGAGCCTATTCAAGGAGATCCTGCGACTGCTGTCCACCACCTTCGGCTACAAGTTCATTCATATCATAAGATATGACCGCGCCACGCAGAACCTGGTGCACATGTACTCGTCCGACTCCGAGGATGAGAAGAGGTTCAAGGACCGTACGCTGCCGGCCGACCGCGGGGTAATAGGCAGGGCCCTGCGGGAAAAAAGAAGCATCATCGTCTCGAACACCGCCGAGGACCCGGACTTCATTGACATCCTGGGCGGCATGAGGTCCGAGCTAGTCGTGCCCGTCCTTCTGGACGGCGAGGTTGTCATATTCATCAACCTCGAGAGCAAGGAGCTCAACGCCTTCGACGAGGGCGACGTGCTGACCATGGAGACCATGGCCAACGAGGTCTCGTCCCTTCTCATGGTCCTTGGCCAGAAGGAAAGGGAGGAGCGGCGGCTGGAGCAGCTGTCGGTCATCAACGAGATCGGCAAGGACCTGCTGCAGATAGTCGATGCGGACAGGATACTGCTGACCGCGGCCAAGGTCATGGACGAGAAGCTGGGCTTTGGCGGGATCCGGGCCTTCCTCTTAGACCGTGACACCAAGGGCCTCGTCCTCAAGGCCGTCGCTGGCCTGGGCCGCAAGGCGCCGAAGGGCTCTGCCCAGCCCAAGGTCGGGGACCTGATACAGTTAGGCGCTGGGCCGGTCGGCCTGGCGGCCACAAAAGGCTCGACCACGGTATCGGGGGGCCCGGTCACGAAGGTGGAGCCCAAGGGGACCCATGCCCGCAAGGCCCTGCTGTGCAGCCCGTTCAAGGTGAAGGACGACGTCGAGGGGGTCCTTTGCGTCGAGGCCCCAGAGGACAGGGCCCTTGACGAGTGGGACCAACTGGCCCTGGAGTCCATGGCCCGGGAGGTGGGCAAGGCCCTCGAGCTGGCGCACGCATTCCAGGAGACGGAGCGGAGGTCCAAGCTCCTGGCCCTGGTCAATGACATATCCCTTTTCATATCGAAGGACCTGAGCAAGAAGGGCGTAATGGAGAGGTTCACGGCGGAGTTCCAGAGGAGCAGGAACTATCTTGATGTGGCCGTGTTCCTCATAGACAAGGCCAGCAGGATGCTCGTGAAGCAGGCCCAGTCCGGGGACTACAAGGGCAAATCACCGCCGGACTACTCGCAGGGCATCGACGAGGGACTCTTCGGGGTCTGCCTACAGAAGGGCGAGACCATAATGGTCAATGATGTCTCGAAGGACAAGAGGTTCAAGGCCAGGCCCTGGGTCAGGACCAGGTCCGAGATGGTCTCGCCCATCAAGATCGGCGACAAAATCGTCGGGCTCATCAACGTCGAGAGCGACAGGCCCAGGTCCTTCGACGACTGGGACCGGTTGGCCGTGGACACGCTGTCCAGGAGCCTGGCCATGGCGCTGCAGAACTCCTTGCTCTACGAGGAGGAGCAGAGGCGCTCGGACATGCTCAAGGTCCTGAACGAGCTGAGCCACAAGGCATTGAAGGCCACCGACCTGGACCTGCTGCTGCAGGACATCGTCGAGACGTTGGAGGGCCGCTTCAGGTTCCAGAGCGTGTCCGTCTTCATGGAGGACGAGCGCAAATGGCCGCTGGGCATACTGAAGATGCGGGCCACCGCTGGGGCATACAGGGACCTGGCCTCTCCCGGAACGGAGTTCCCGTCGGACCAGGGCCTCTTAGGGACCTGCTTCCGCAGCGGCAAGGTCGTCCTCAGCAACGATACGAGCGTCGACAAGCGGTTCATCCCGGAGCCCAGGCGCGGGACCCTCTCGGAGCTGTGCCTGCCCGTAATGGCCGGGGGCAGACCGGTGGGCGTGCTCAACATCGAAAGCGACAGGAAGGACGCGTTCAGCCAGTGGGAGGCCATGGCCCTGGGCACCGTCTCGGGCATGATATCGAGAGCCGTGCAGAACCTCAACCAGGTGGACGAGCTCACGAGACACTCGCATGATATATCGGGCGTCATGGAGATCGAGAAGGGCTTGACGGCGGAGCTTGACAGGGACACTATCCTCCTCAGGGCGGTCAAGCTCATCAAGAAGAACCTCGGCTACCAGAATGTGGAGTTCTACACCGTCGACGAGGAGGCCTACGATTTCGAGCTCAAGGCCGTGGCTGGCGAGGGGGACAGGAAGAAGGCCCTTCAGCCAGGTTACAGGCACAGCCTGGATGCGGGCATCATAGGCCAGGCCCACAAGCAAAGGGCCATGGTCATGATCAACGAGGCTATGAAGTTCGACCGCTACTTCGAGGGCCTCGGGAAGAGCGTCCGTTCCGCCGTGGCGGCCCCGGTGATCGTGAACAAGGAGGTCGTGGGCGTCCTGAGCATTGAGAGCGACGAGCCCAACGAGTTCGGGGACTGGGACTCGCTGGTGCTGACGGTCATGTGCGACCTGCTGTCGGGCTCGCTGGACAGGGCGGCCCGCTATAGGGAACAGCAGGACCGCGAGCGCATCTTCGCCATCGCCTTCGAGGCTGGCAACGAGCTCGCCAAGGCGACCTCCATCGAAGGTATCCTGAGGAAGGCTGCGGAGCTCATCAGGTCCAAGCTAAGGCTGTACCACGTGGAGGTCAGCAGCCTCTCGTCGGACGATGAGGGGAAGAAGGAGCTCGTCGTGCGGGCCATGAGCGGAGGCCTGAAGAAGAAGGCCATACCCGGGACCAAGGTCCCCCTCGCCGAGGGCCTCATGGGCTGGTGCGTGACCCACAAGGAGAGCACGCTGGTGAACGACGCGACGGTGGACCCGCGGTGCTCCGAGGGCATGAGCGGCGAGGTCAAGTCCGAGATGGTCGCGCTGATACGGGTCGACGACGAGGTGTTCGGCGCAGTGGATGTGAAGAGCCGGCACTTCAACGCGTTCTCGGAGCGGGACCTAGTAGCCCTGGAGACCGTGATCAGACAGCTGGAAAACCTGCTGTGGCACCTCAGGGCCAAGGGGCCCAACTAGATTCAGGTATAGCCCTGCTCCTCGAGCATCCTGAGGACCTTTTTGTGGACGACCTCGTTGCCCGAGGCCACGAAGTTTATCCTGGTGGACATCTTGATCTCGACCGTATCTAGTGAGGCCCCAAGATTATCGGTCATGAGGCCGCCCGCCTCGAGGACTATACGGTAGCCAGCGGCTATGTCGATTATCCTTGAGCGCTGACCACGTACGTCGATCACGGTGTCGAAAACGCCCTTGGCCACGAGGCATAGGTCCATTGACGCGCAGCCCAGGCTTCTGAATCGGGTGTCGTTGTCAACGACGGCCAAGCTCTGGCGCAGGGCCAGCACGGTGTTCGGGTGGCACTCCATGCCAAGGACCGTGACGTCGGTCCTGTCCGAGGCCTTGACGGGCTGCCCATCGAAGGTGGCGCCCTCGCCCTTGATGCCGATATATTCCATCCCTGTCAGGAGGTTCCTGATGTAGCCAAGGGTTATATTGCCCATCCTCTGGGCCCCCTCGACCAGAGCGAATGAGACCGTGAATATCGGGATGCCCATCTTTGCGTTGTATGAACCGTCCAGCGGGTCGGCGATGATCGTTGCGTTCGGCTCCCCGAACTCCAGAAGGCCGCTCTCCTCGGAGAGCAGTCGGACGTCCCCGACCTTCTTGAGCTCGTTTATCAGGATGTCTTCGAGCCTCCGGTCCATCTCCACCGTCCGGTCGCCCCCGGCGCCGCGGCCAAGCTCCTTACAGGCCTCGGGCGTGCCCCAGATCAGCTGGGACTCGCGCTGGGCCTTCCTGCCGACGGTCCTGAAGACCTCGAGCCAGAACTGGGGTCCCCTCTCCTTCCCGACCTTCCGTCCTGCCATCGAAGAGAGTAATGGACGAGGAGGTAAAAAAGATGTCAGGTGCGTCCAAGGGCCCGGTACCTCGTCTCCAGCTCGGCCCAGCTCTGGAGTCCTCCCTGGGCCCCGTCGCATAGGATACATGCGCTGGCCGCAATGGCCCCGAGGACGCAGGATCCCTCCATCGGATAGCCGTGGAAGAGGCCGGCATACAGGCCGGCCCTGTAGGCGTCGCCCGCGCCCGTCGGGTCGACGACCTTCGGGACCTTGACGGCCGGGACCCTTTTCTCCCCGGTCCTGGTCACGAGGAGGCTTCCCTTCTCTGCCCTTGTTATGATCAGTGTATCGACGAGCTTCAGCAGGGTCGTCTTGGACCTTTTTCCGAGCAGGCCCAGGGCCACGCCCAGCTCCTCCTCGTTGACCATGAACATCTCCGAGGCCTCGAGGGCCGCTAGAAGGTCCTTCTTGCTGTAGTGCCTCGCGAGGTCGGCCCCGGGATCGAGGGCCACCTTGCAGCCGGCCCTGGCGCCCTGCCGGGCGATGTTTATGCACGCCTCCGGCAGGCCCGTCGACACGTGGAGGTATTCCAATCCTGCGATGAACCGCTTCGGGAACCGTATCTTCCCGGTCAGAGGCCCATGGAATATCTCCTTTGTCTGGTGACCGTCCGGGTTGGTCGTCATCCAGCATGTGGAGGTCTCGACCTCCATGTTCCTTTGGACGAAGCCTGTGTCCACCTTGAGATTGTTCAGTAGGTCGAGGTACCCCTCAGGGAAGTCCCGGCCGATCACCGAGGCCAACCGTACCGGGATCCCGAACCTGGCCGCGCCCACGGCGATGTTGCCTGCGACCCCGCCGAAGAATGGCCCGTGTTCGATGGGCGGGTCCCTAGTGGCGTCCTTTATCCAGTCCACGTTGAGATGGCCGAATATACCTAAGAACCCTGTTCTCTTCCCGGACCTTGACATTTTGGCCATAGTCGGCCCTCGTTATGCCCATGCGCGATATAAAATTTGTTCATGGACCTAGGGGACGTTGCCTTGCCTCGCTGTAAGAAAGAGCACACCCCCGAGCAAGAAGACCAATCCACCTACAGGACATAAGGCGAAAAGAGGGGCATAGGGGCCTGGGGGATAAGTATAGACGGTCAAACCGACCACACTCATGGATGCGCCCAAGAATATCAGGAACAGCCCGAGCAATATCTTGGTCTTGCGTTCCATCGCACATCACCATCCGCGAATGATATCACTAATTACTCTTGAAACATGGATGTATCCTTCACCTTAAGCATGCGGCGGATTTTCTCGGGATCAAAAATCTGAAAGGTCGTCTTGTTCCCTTTGTGCGAATCTTTTGCTAGTATGATCACGCCCAGTTTGAAGAATTCGTCTATGATGGGCGTTATCTTGGCCTTGGTCACCTTCAATCGCTTCTCGAGCTCATCGAGCGTCAGATGCGGGGCGTCGAGCAACAGGGCCAGGAGCTCCCTGTAAAGGCGCTCACATAAAAGCGATAGGACCTTTTGGTCCTCCAGGCCAAGGGAGACCACCGGAAAGTACTGCTTCTTCCCTTCCTCCAGCCGAATCTCGACGAGGTTGTTCTTTTCGAAGCCCAGAAGTATCCCTCCGAGCTTTTCCAACCGGACCTTGGTGACCTTCTCGAGCTCTTCGGGGAAAAGCCCTGGGAACTTGCAGATGGCGTCGAACACCTTCTTTCGGACGGAGACCTCGTCCTCCGGAACCTTCTTGCCTTTCGCCATTGGACGTGGATTAAGATGATGGAAAATAATGATTGTGGTAGAGAAAGAGGGTTGTAGCGCAATCGGGTCTCGCCGGGATATCTGAAGCATTCTGTTCATCCCCGCTCAGCTCCCAACCGCGCCGCTCGTCCTGTTCGCCTCCGTCCGTGCGCCTGTGAACAGGTCGTAGGGGGACATCATCAGGTCATGCCAGGATGCATCGGGCCTACCCTTTACTGCCCTAGCCACCTCCTCGTTCGAGGCGATGGCCTTTAAATAAATGTTCAGGCTCGCACTGATATGCTGGTTGCATTCCCAGCCGCACTCGCACCTGAACAGACCGTCCTTTCGGGATTTGGCGTTGCGCCTCCCACATGCCGGACAGTCGTTGCTCGTATTATACGGATCAACGAAAATGACAGTGACCCCGTTCCAGTCGGCATACTCGCAAATGAACTTGTGCAACTGGCTCCAGGGCCATGAGCTCAGCCTGCGCTGGAGGTCTTTGGACCTCTTCTTCTTTCTGAACCCCTTGAGGTCCTCGAGGACTATGGCGCTGTTGCGGACCTTGGCGATAGAAACGAGCCTGATGGCCACCTTGCGCACCCTGTCCTCGATCCTGTCGTGCTCGCGCTTCCCTTCCCGGCCGCAGAGCTTCTTCTTCATCCTGCGGTCGTGCGCCTTCTTCTTCATTAGCCGCTTTCTACGGTCGTGATGCCTCTTTTGGATGATCGGGACCTCTGCGATGTCGTATCTGATCGGCAGAGGCTCGTCGTCATTGGAAACGAACACGCCGTCCACGCTGCGCTCGTTCGTGTCGATCGCCATCACGGTCTCTATAGGGGCTTTGACCGGTCTGTCCTTACGGAACGCTACGATGACACTGTCGGGACAAATGGTCAGGGAACCCAAGGTGAGGCCTTCGTCATCGAGATACTTCCTGTGGTACGGGCTTACATTAAGCTGGACCTGGACATGCTCCCGCGCCCTGATCGGTATGTCCAGCAATCCCGTCCTGCGGTCTAGCCTGTAGGTCTGGTTCTCGCACTTGAGGCTGAGGCGTTTCACGAACGGCCTCCGGGGCCTCTGGCCCTTGCGCAACCTTCTTCGATGGGATTTCAGGACGGACCCCGCGATCTCGCACGCCGACGGTATGTATTGGGAATAGACATCGTAGTCCTTCCTGAAGCCTTTGTACACGGCCTTGCATATGGCAAAACGCGATGTGAGATTCAGATCTAGGCCGGCCCTGATGGCCTCGTTGACCATGAGCCTGAAGGTCTTCTGGAGGTCCACGAGCTGAGGGGGCAGCTCGATATCGTGCGTCCTGTCCTTCAGCAGGAATACGACCCCTTTGACAACGAACCGCTCGGCCATTGGTATATCTCTGTCATCCGTCGTATATATAGGTTGACGGGGGTCCAGTGAAAGTGAAAGTGAAATTGAACTGGTACGAGTGAAAGTAAAACCCGGTGGCAGGTAAAAACAATACCGAAAAAGCTAGGTAGGAAAAGAGGCATCCGGATGAGAAAGGATGCCGTCCCCAGACTGCGAGGACATCGGATGTCTAGGCCCAGATGCGTTAGAGAGCGTGCCGGTCTCGGCGGTCAGGATGCCTGGTCCAGGGCCAATTGCTACGGCAAACGCTGGACCGTCGAGAGCGCCTTCGGAGCATTCAAGAATCTGTTTGGCGAGCATGTCAGTGCAAAGACCTTCAAGAACATGAGCAAAGAGGTCAATATCAAATTCAGCATCCTGAATATGTTGCTTGCAGTGCCTTAATTTATTGATGTGAAATACACGTAATATATGAAGTTGAGGTGTGTATTAGAAATGTACTACAACCCAAGAGAAAGAAAAAGAGTTATGACAAAAAAATCTACGTCCCGGCCGTCCAGCTTGACAGGTACTCCTTCTGTTCGGCCGTGAGCCTGTCGATCTTGATCCCCATGCTCTTGAGCTTGAGGGTCGCGACCTTCTCGTCAATCTTGGTCGGGACAGGATAGACCTTTGGTTTCAGTTTCTTTGCGTTGCTCTTTATCCATTCCGCCGTGAGGGCCTGGTTGGCAAAGCTCATGTCCATGACCATGGCCGGGTGGCCTTCCGCCGCCGCAAGGTTGATGAGCCTGCCCTCGCCCAGCAGGAAGAGCTTCCGCCCGTCCTTGAGTGCGTACTCCTCGACGAACTTGCGGATGGTCCTCTTGGTCTTCTTCATGGCCTCCATGACCGGGATGTCTATCTCCACGTTGAAGTGCCCGGTGTTGCAGAGGATGGCCCCGTCCTTCATGACCTTGAGGGCCTCTTCACCGATGACCTTCTTGTCGCCGGTTGCCGTGATGAAGATGTCGCCGACCTTCGCGGCCTGCTTGATGGGTATGACCCTGAAGCCGTCCATGGCGGCCTCCAGGGCCCGCAAGGGGTCGACCTCGGTAACGATGACGTTGGCCCCCATGCCCTTGGCCCTCATGGCGACGCCGCGGCCGCACCAGCCGTAGCCGCACACTACGAAGTTCTTGCCCGCGATGAGGGTGTTGGTGGCCCTCATGATGCCGTCCATACTGGACTGGCCCGTGCCGTAGCGGTTGTCGAACAGGTGCTTTGTGTTGGCATCGTTGATAGCAATGATGGGGTACCTTAGGACCTTCTCTTTTTCCATGGCCCTGAACCTGATGACACCGGTCGTCGTCTCCTCTGTGCCCGCTATCATACCCTCGATGAGGTCGGGGCGCTCCTTGTGAATGACCGACACCAGGTCGCCGCCATCGTCCAAGGTGACGTTCGGCCTGTGGTCCAGGACCTGGTTGATGTGCTTGTAATAGGTCTTGTTGTCCTCGCCGTTGATGGCATAGACGCTGATGCCGTAGTCCCTTACAAGGGACGCGGCCACGTCGTCTTGGGTGCTCAGCGGGTTCGAGGCGCACAGGGCGACCTCGGCGCCGCCTTCCGTCAGGCACCGGATGAGGTTCGCGGTCTCGGAGGTCACATGGAGGCACGCGCCCATGTTCAATCCCTTAAGGGGCTTCGTCTCCTTGAACGTCGCCTTGATTAAAGAAACGACAGGCATCTGTCTCTCGGCCCACTCGATCCTGTTCTTGCCGATGTCGGCCAGCTTGATGTCCTTGATATCGCATTTGATGTTCATAAGGCTCCCTCAAAAGGTTCATGGGCGTCCAAGTTCAAGAAATTTTCCATGATTTCCATAGACAAGTGTACAATAAATCCATATAATTGAATGATTTTATGGACAAATGACATATAAATTTAAATATTATTGGACTTATTCTCCACACATGACAAAGCCAGCGGTAGGAACGCCGGACCCCAAGGACGTCAAGATCCTGCGGGTCTTGAAGAAGGACGCCCGGGCCACCATCCGCCACATCTCCAAGAGCACCGGGATACGCCCTAGTACCGTCCACCAGCGGCTGGTCAGGCTCTTCAAGGACGGCACCATCCGGCGCTTCACCATCGACATAGACGAAAAGATGGTCGGCCTGAACTTCACGGTCTACATGCTGATCGCCGGGAAGCTGGACCGCTACCTGGACAAGGAGATAATCGGCAACCCGAACATGGTCGAGCTGTCCGGCATAACCGGCGAGTACGACCTGCTGATGAAACTCAAGTTCCACGACATGGAGGAGTTCAACGCATTCGTCATCGCCTTTAGGGAGCGCTATGCCGACAAGGTCACGAAGACGGTGACCATGGTCCAGACCATAGGCCTCAAGGACGAGGGCATCCCAATCTGAGCTCTTGCGGTGCCCGGGCCCCATAAGTGTTTTAATGAGCCATGGCCATCGAGGAGCAGAGCGACATGACCCGGCTCATATTCCTCGGGACCGGCGGAGGGCGCTTCGCCACGATCTACCAGATGAGGGCCACCGCTGGCATATACATCGATGACGGGGTCCGAATGCACATAGACCCCGGCCCCGGGGCCCTGGTCCATCTGCACAGGGCCGGCATCGACCCGACCCTCACGGACGCCATCCTCGTGTCCCACTGCCACCCGGACCACTACACCGACGCCGAGATACTCATCGAGGCCATGACCCAGGGCGGGTCCAAGAAGCGCGGCACCGTTCTCGGGAGCAAGAGCGTCTTCGAGGGCGTCAAGGACTTCTCGCCGGCCATTTCGAAGTATCATTCGCGGCTGGTCGAGCACATAGTCACCATGGTCCCCAGGACCCGCGTGAAGGTCGACACCGTGGCCATAGAGGCCACGCCTAGCGCCCATTCCGACGAGACCGCCGTGGGCTTCCGGATATTCACGAGCAACGGCGTTATATCCTATGTCAGCGACACGGCCCTCATGCCCGAGGTCATCCAAGCCCACCGCATGGCCCGGGTCCTCATCATAGCCTGCACGAGGCCCCAGCGGTCGCGCATACCGCATCACCTGGCCACCGAGGACGCGGCCGAGATAGTCAAAGCCATCAAGCCCGAGTTGGCGGTCCTGACTCACTTCGGCCTCAGGATGTTGCGCTACGACCCGGACAAGGAGGCCGAGTGGATACAGACCACAACCGGCATCCGGACCGTGGCCGCAAAGGACGGCCTCATCCTCGACATAGGGACCGAGATAAAACTGTCCATGGTGGAGCCGAAAAAGATAGAGCCCAAATGGTCCGAATGGGCCGAGCGGGCCTGATCACCTGAGGACGCGCTCTTCCGCCGACACCTCGATGCCAGAGTTCGTTATGAGCAGCGGGTGAATGGCAGTGTCGTGCTTGGTGAACCTCATCTTCCTGACGGTTATGGTCCTGCGCAGCTCGCCCTTCACATCCTCGAGGCCCATCACTATGAACGAGTCGGCTATGAACTGCTCGATGCCGTACCTCGTCAGCGCGCCCTGGCCCTCCAGGGACTCGGTTATCAGCAGCGAGGTGACCCGGTGGTCCTTGAGCATCCTCGAGAACCGGAACATCTCCCTTCTTAGTATCTCGACGGACTGGTAGTATAGCCCGACGGCCGTTAGGCTGTCGATGACAATGCGCTTGGCCCCGGTCACGTTCAGGTGCTTTTGAAGGAACTCGTCCAGGGTGCTGAAGGCCAGGAGCCCGACCTCCATCTCCTCGTCGATGTTGCATTCCTTCCTAAGGTCGCCCAAGTCTATGAGATAGAACTTCCCGTCGGCTTCGTACTTCTCGTAGTCCATGTTGTAGACCTTCAGGGCGCGCTCGATGTTCTCCCGGGATTCCTCTAGAGTGATGTACACCCCGGTCTCGCCGTACTTGGAGGCCCCATTGTACAAGAACTGGAGCCCCAATAGGCTCTTGGCGCTGCCCGCGGGCCCGCTGACCAAGTTGACCGTGTTTTCTGGGAAGCCACCGCGGAGTAGTTCGTCAAGTCCCTCTATACCCGTCTGAACGCGGGTCCCTTCTGTGCCTGTCTGAACGCGGGTCATTTAGATGCCCCCTAGCCCTATATCTGAAGTCCTTGATCGTGATACTGATATCGCCATGCTCATGTCCCTCCTGCCGGTAAGTAATCCCTTGGCAGACCTGCAAACAGGTCCAGCTCGTGGATGAGCTCCTTGTTCTCCGTGACGAGCGGCTTGAGGGAGGTCCTCGTCAGGTGCTGGCCGTAGAGCTTGCCCATGAAGCGCTCCAGGGCCTCGATCATCTTCTTGAGGACCTCGATGAAGTCCCCCTTGACCTCGGTGAAGCTCGCGTCGGTGAACCCGTCGATGCGGTACTTCTTGCTGAAGGCCTCCATGGCGCTCTCCAGGTTCCCGCCCTTCCCGAGGAGGATAACGATCTCCTTGGCCCCGTTGTTGCCCACGTCCCCGGTGCTGTTATTGACGATGTTCTCGAGGGTGGACCGGCCGCCGACCTCATTGAGCTTGTTTATCATGGAATTGTATATGCCTATGTAGACCTGGATGGCCCGGAGGGCCTTTTCCTGGTCGATGCGGGACCCGTTCTTGGAGATTATCTTCGCCATGGCCCCGTCCGTCTTGTCGTTGAGCTTGAACCGCACGGTCTTCTTGTCCTTACCGCCCTCGGTCTTCCTCACGACAAGGTTCGCCTTCTCGAGGTCGGAGATGTAGAGCATGGCCATGGTCACGTTCATGCCGAGGAAGCTCGCCAGTTCGTCGGCCGTGACCCAGTCGCGGTCCTGCATGTACTTGATGATGGCCTTGTTCTGGGGCCGTTCGAGGGCCCGCTCTAGGTCGTCCTTTGCAGGAGATGAAATACTTCCCCTCTCCCCTGAAGCTGGACACAATTGTCCAATTTCCGAAATGATAATTGATTCCTACTATTTAACCTATTTGAAGGAAGCCATATAAAACAATGTTGAAAATGACAATCCGTCGGACCGAATAACGTTGAATTTCACATGCCGGGCCGGGCACCTATCTCTCCTCGTACTCGGGCCGCCGGTCCACCAGGATCTTGCCGGCCTTGATGACGAGCTTCACGAGGTTTGTCCCGAACCGGTATGGTAGGTGCATGTAGTTCGGCCCGTCCATGAGCACCAGGTCCCCCTGCTTGCCGACCTCGATGCTCCCCACCTTGTCCCCGAGACCGATGGCGTAGGCCGCGTTAATGGTGGAGGCGGTTATGACCTCCTCCGGGGTCATGCGGAGCTGGGTGCATGCCAATGACGAGACCATCTGCATGGACTCGGTCCAGCAGTTGGGGCTCATGTCCGTGCCCAGGGCCACGGGGACCCCGTGCTCTATCAGGGCCCGGGCATTGGGATGCTTGTCGTTCATCATGACGTAGGGAGTCCCGGGGAGCAGGACGCCCAGGATGCCCTTCTCGGCCAGGCACGTCATGTTCGACGCCGATGTCACTATGAGATGGTCGACGGACGTGGCCCCGACATCGACGGCAATGCCCACCCCGCCTATGTCCTCGATCTCGTCGATGTGCATCTTCGGCGCCAGGCCGTGCTCCTTGGCCTTCGCGAGGAGCCGCTTGGACTGGACCGTGTCGAAAACTTCCTTCTCGCAGAAGACATCACAGTACTTGGCCAGCTTGCGCTCCTCGATCTTCGGCAGCATATCATCGATCATCAGTGCGACGTAATCGTCGGCGCGGCCCCGGAACTCGGGGGGCACGATGTGGGCCCCCAGGAAGGTCGGCACCACGGTCATCGGATGCTTCCGGTCGACCTCCTTTATGACCTCCAGCATCTTCAGTTCGTCCTTGGTGTTGAGCCCGTAGCCGGACTTCACCTCGACGGTCGTGGTCCCGTATCGGAGCATGTTGGAAAGTCGCTGTCTCAGGGTCGAGGTTAGCTGCTGCTTGGTGGCGTTCCTCGTGGCGACCATTGTCCTCTGGATGCCCCCGCCGTCCCGGAGAATCTCCATGTAGGTGGCCCCCTGGACCTTCATGGCGAACTCGTCTTCGCGGGAGCCGTAGAAAAGCGCATGCGTGTGCGGATCCACGAAGCCCGGCAGTATGGTCATGCCCGAGGCATCGAGAATCTCGACGAACCTGCGGTCGACCTTGTTCTTGAGCTCCTCGGTGCTGCCCACGGCCACGATCTTGCCGCGCTCCATGGCCACGGCGGCCTTCGGGACCGTGCCCAGGTGCCGGAGCTCCTCCCGGACCCTGGGGCGTTTCGGTCCCCTGAGCGTGCACATCTGGTTCGCATTGATGACCAACAGGTCGGCACGTATCTTATCCGTCATCAAGCCCCATCCTTCATGCCATGGGCTCGCCCGTCATCGCTTGCGCGCCCTGGGTCCCCCTTTCTTGACGGGCCCTCTCTCCTTTGATGATATCAACTTTGGGCATATATTGTTTACTGGGCACTCCGTGCATCGCGGCCCTAGGGGCCTGCACAGCCGCTGCCCGTGGGTCACCAGCAGCTCGTTGATGTCCAGCCAGTATCGCCTTGGAAGGACCTTTACCAGCTCCAATTCGGTCTCCTCGGGCGTCCGGGTACTGACCCATCCGAGCCGGTTCGATATCCTGTGGACGTGCGTGTCCACCGGGAGGGCCGGCTTGTGGAACCCGTAGACAAGGACGCAGTTGGCGGTCTTGCGGCCCACGCCCGGGAGGGAAAGAAGACCGTCGATGTCGTCGGGGACCCGCCCGTGGAACCGCTCGATGACCTGGCGCGCGACCTCCGTGATGATGCGCGCCTTGACCCGATAGAAGCCCGAAGGACGTATCAGTCTCTCGACGGTGCCCACGTCGGCCCTGGCCAGGGCCGGGGCGTCTGGGTACTTGGAGAACAATGCCATGGACGCCTGGGCCGTGTTCTCGTCCCTGGTCCTCTGCGACAATATCGTCCCGACGAGAACCGTGAATGGGTCCTTGTTCCAGACCTTCACGGCCGGGCCGTATAACCTCTTCAGCCTCCTGACCACCTCGCCGGTATCGGCACCGCGGCGCATCCGGGCCACCGTCCTATTCCTCGGCGATGACCGAGACGCCGACCCTGCCGACCTTGGCGATCTCGGCGACGACCTTGTCCCCGGCCTTGAGCTGCCCGACGCCCTCTGGCGTACCGGTGGCTATTACGTCCCCGGACTCGAGTGTCATGATGGACGAGCAGTATGATACGACCTCTTTGACCTTGTGTGTCATGAACTTCGTCGAGGAATCCTGCTTCCTCGAGCCGTTGAGGTCTAGTGTTATCCTCAGGTCCGATGTGTCCCCGACCTCGTCCCTGGGGGCGATGTCGGACATGGGCGCGAAGGTGTCGAAGCCCTTGGGGATGGCCCAGGGCCGGCCATCCTTCTTGTACCTCGCCTGGATGTCCCGGGCCGTGATGTCGAGCAGGACGCAATAGCCGAGTATGTGCTGCTCGGCCTTGTCCAGGGGGATGTTCCTGCCCTTCATGCCGATGATCACGGCCAGCTCCACCTCGTGGTGGACCTCCTTCGAGACCTTCGGGAGGATCACGGACCCTCCGTCGTGGATGACCGCCGTCGAGGGTTTCAGGAAGAACATGATCTCCTCGGACTCCTTCCCCTTCATCTCCTCGACGTGCTTCGAATAGTTGCCGAGGAGGCAGATGAGCTTGCCCACCTGGACCTTGCCCTCGATGTTCCTCAACCTCAGGGTCGCCATGCTTGCGCGATTGGGGACGGCACTAAAAAACCTTGCCATGGCTTGGCGCGGAGGGGCTCAGGTGGGCATTATCCTTGCCTTGCCCTGCTTCTCAAGCCGCTCGGCCATGGGCTGCGGGAGGCTCGCGTAGTCCTTCTTCTTCAGAGTATAGACCTCTCCGCCCTCGGCGGCGAACTTCGGGATGTCCTCGAGGATCTGGACGGTGACGACCTTCTTCTTCTTCACGGGGGCCTCGGCTGCGGGCCTTGCGGCCTCCGTGGGGCACGATTGGACATTGACGACCTCGGCGACCTTTCCGTCGGCCAGGGCCGCCTTGGGGCCGGCGTCCGTTGTCTGCCTTGCCGCCACGGCAGGCGCTGGCTTGGCCTCCGTGCCCATTGCCCTCGACGGTACGCCTCCGGGGACCGGGCACCCGGTCTCCACGAGGCCGACCTCGTCGTAGCTCTTCTTCAAGATGGCCTTCAGCTGATCGAAGACCGATGCCTCCAGGTCCACAAGGCTCTTCGTGTCTACGGTGCCCTCGCTGGCCCCGGTCAGCGCCATTAGTACGATCTTGCGGATCCGGTACTCGTATATCTCGTGAAAGAGCGTCCGTATCTTCTTGAGCTCGTCGTAGAGTATCATGCATTTCGTCGACGATGGGTTGGTCTTGCTCTCGGCGTCGTACTCGTCCGAGAGCCCCTTGATGAGGGCCGATACGCGCTCGTAGAAGTCCCTGTCCATCTGTGTCAGGGCCGCGCCCTGGCGCTCCTTCTGGTAGACCTGGTAAATCAGGTCGTAGGACATCTTCCCCTTTTCTTTCTCCATCGATTCATGTAACGTCGTTCAATGATATTTAGTTTTCACAGGAAACATTGGTGGTATCCGACAGAATGTCGCGGCCCGGCGCCTAGCCCTTCTTTTCCGACGACAAACGCCTCAGCTCCATCTCGGAGATGGCCACGAGCTCCCTGTCACCCGCGCCCTTGCCCAGGGCCAGCGCCTGCTCGAGATGGCCCTTCGCGGCCGCATCATCGCCGCCCGCCTTGCAGACGCGGGCCAGGTTCAGGTGCACCGCCGCCTTGCCCTGCTTATCGTTGGTCTCGGCCAGCGCGTCGAGGGCCCGCTCGAAGTCCATCTTGGCGGCCCTGAGGTCCCTGCCGTCCTCGCTAGCCCTGCCGGTGTCCAGGAGTTTGCGCGCCATGGCGGCCGAGGCGCCCTTGGCCTCGTAACAGTCCAGGGCCTTGAGGTCGTATTCCATGGCGGCCTTTTTCTCACCCTTGGCCCTGCTGGCCGATGCGAGCCGGTCGTAGATGCCCCCGAGCAGTCCGAGGTCCTCCGGGACCCTGCTCCGTGAAAGGAAGGAGCCGCCGCTCCCCGTTTTGAACTGGTAGATGTCGAGGGCCCTCAGGTAGGCCCTCTGGGCGTCCTTGGGCCTCTCCGCGTCGAGGAAAGCGTCACCGAGCGCGAGCTGGACGCGGATGGCCGGGCCTAGGTCCTTTCTCCGACGGAAGATCTCGGTGGCCTCGTCGAAGTCCCGCCGTGCCGCTTCCAGCTGTCCCGTGTCCCTTTCCATCTCGCCACGGCTGAACAACACCACGGCCCTCCCGGCCTCGTAGCCCGCCCCGTCGGCGATCTCCAGGGCCTTACGGATGCTTTTTTCCGCGGCCCTCAGGTCGCCCTTGGCCATGCCGAGCTGTGCGACATTGTTGTGGAGGACGACCAGGCCCGGACGGTCGTCCAGGCCCTCGAGCAGCTTCCTGGCCCGCTCGTAGGCCGCCATGGCCCGCGTCCAGTCCTTCCGGTTCCTGAAGACCATGCCCAGGTGCATGAGCTCCTTGGCCATGCCGCGCTCGTCCCCGGCCTCCTCGAACAGCCCTAGGGCGCTGCCATGGGAGCGCTCCGTCTCCTCCCAACGCTCGACGTGCATCTGGGCCATGCCGATCATGCCATGGATCGAGGCCAGCGTGGATTTGCCGGCCCCCATGGCCCTCTTGGCCTCAAGCGCTGATTCATAGAGCTGGAGCGCCCTGGGCCAATCCTCGACGGTGGCGGCCGCATCGCCCTGCTGGACGAGCATCTCCGACCACTGTTCCTCGTCGACCTCGGCCCTGTCGAACGATTCCAGCAGGGCCCGTACCTCCGTGCGGCCCTGCTCCAGGAGCTCGGGGCCGACCTTCAGCAGGAGCGCGACCGCACCCTTCACGTCCCCGGACCGCTTCATGTGGTAGACGGCCTCGAGCATGGCCAGCTCGGGTGAGAGGTAGAGCGTTCCGACCTGGGCGCCCTCGGCCGCCGGGCCTTGCACGGCGGGCGACCGGTAGTACTCCGCGGCCAACCTGTGACGCTTGGCGCGAACATCAGGGGAGAGCCTTGCAAGGACGAACTCCTTGATCAGGTCGTGGGCTTCGAAGCGCCTGTGCGGGAGCTCTGTCACGATGGACCTCCTGCAGAGGGCGTTGAGGTCGTCGAATGTGGCGCCCTCGACGAGGAGGGCCTCGGGCGGGACTGGATACCTGTGCACCGAGAGGCCCTCAAGGACCGTCCTCTCGCCCGGCCGCAGGTCCGAGAGCACCTCCTCCTCCATGTACTTCCGCATGTCCCCGATGGCGTCCACGTTGTCCACGCCGACGAGAATCTCCAGGAACAGCGGAATCCCGCGCGAGACGCTGTGCATCCTCTTGATGGCCTCCTCGCCGTGGCCCTCGCCCAGCAGGGCCCTGGTCTCGTCGATGTCGAGGCCGTCCAGCTGGACCTCGGACACGACCCTTTCGACGGAGACCTCCTTTCGCGAGTAGAAACCCGGCACCGTCCTTGTGAGGAGCATGACCCTGAGGCCGCTGAACCGCCGCGACAGGTCCGTCAAGACCCTGAAGAGCGGGGCTATGGCCTCTCCGGCCCGGTGGAAGTCGTCGAAGACGAGCAGCACCGGCTGGGCCTCGAGCGCCCTTACGATGAATAGCGCGAGGGCGTTGAGGTCCATCTCGTGCATGCTCCCCACCGCCTTGGACCTTATGCCCATGCGGGCGAACAGGTCCTGGAACGCCACGGCCACGTTGCCGAGGGAATCCCAGCTGTGGAACCGGTAATAGAAGAGGTGCTTTCTGCCGCGAAGGTCCTCGAGCACCTTCAGGGCCAGAGAGGTCTTCCCTATGCCGGCCATGCCGTGGACCACGACGATGGGCGGCCCGGGGCCCTCGAGGTCGGCCTCGAGCTGGGCCAGGACACCGGCCCTGCCGACGAAGCGTGCCAGCCTAGGGGCCGTGTCTGTCATGTCCGCGAGGTCCGTTTTCTTCTCGCCCGGGCCACCGACCGCGGCCGCCATGGACGCGTGGAACTTGGCCGCATCGAAGGTGCCGTTCCTGCGAACGGCCTCGAGAACGTCCGTGGCCGCCAGGGCCTCGCCGAAATCGAGCCTGAACTGGCCAATGACCTTGCCTACGACCAGGGACGAGGCCTTGCCGTCCTTGCCGACGTAGGGGACCTCGAGGACCATGACCTCCGTCAGGACCTCCTCGGCGAGACGCGTCCCCTCCTCGGTTAGCAGATAGGCCCGGCGCTTGCGCCGCCCTCCCTTGATGTGAGCCAGCCTCTCGGAGACCTTGCCGCCGGCCTTGAGGTCCTTCATGGACCGCGAGACGTTGTTGAGAAGAATGTCCAGGGCCTCGCTGATGCCCTCTTGTGAGATGGCGTTCGGGACCTCCCAGGCGTCCTGGTAAGCGCGGGAGTACTTGTGGAGGTGCAACAGTATGCGCCGCTCCACCGAGAGCTCGGGCCCCGTGCCATCGTTCCTCGACATGCGCCATCAGCCTTGTGGGCTATAAGACGGTGCGAGGAAAATAACCTTATCGGGCCCTCAGCGGGCCTTCATGCCCGCGAGCTCCTTCGTGAGGGCCTGGACGAACTTCATGGCCCCGATGCTCCGGTGCATCGTGATGGCCTTGCGGAGGTATTCGGCGGCGAGCTCGTCGCTCCCCTTCTCGCGCAGCATCCTGCCGAACTCGGTGTAGGCCCAGGCGAGCACCTGCGGGGACTTCAGGGTCTCGAGCTGCTCGAGGCCCTTGCGGAAACGCTCCTCGGCCGAGTTCCACTCCTTCATGAAGCGGTAGGCGATGCCGTAGTTGATGTGAACGTGGGCCATGCCCATCTTGTCGTCGGTGTGCGACATGGCCCGCTCGGCCCTCTCGCAGGCCTCGAGGGCCTTTTGCGGGTTCCCGCTCTTGGACATGCACTCGGCCATGTTGAACATGGCCCAGCCCTTCCAGCGCGGGTCGCGGATCTCGATGGCGATCTCGTTGCACCTTTCGAAGTACTTGATGCCAGAGACCCAGTCCTGGCGCTTGATGCAGATGTCGCCCATGTTGTTGAAGAGCCGGGCCAGCTCGAACTTGTCGTCCACCTTTTCTAGGAGCTTCAGGGCCTTGTTGTAGTAGGTCTGGGCCTTGTCCAGGTTGCCGCTCTCGTTCTCCAGGTTCCCGAGGTCGATGTAGGTCTTGCCCTGGACATCCAGGTCATTGATCTCTTCGGCGATGGTCAGGGCCTTTCGGTAGAAGTCCTCGGCCTTGTTGAAGCTCCCGATGCGCCAGTTGACGTAGCCTATGAGCCTGGCGGCCTCGGCCACGCCGCTGTCGTACTGGGACACCTTGGCAATCTCCAGGGCCTTCTTGAAGCTCTCCATGGCCTTCTCCCAGTCGCCCCGGAGCCTGTAGATGTCCCCCTTGGCGTTGTGGGCGTCGGCTATGAACTTGGCGGCCTCCGGGTCCTTCTCGCAGCCCTTGCTCATGTCCATGACCTTGTGGTAGTGGGCCAAGGCGTCGTCGTGCTCGCCCATGACCTTGTGGACGTCGCCGAGGTACTTCTCCAGCTCGGCCACGGCCAGGTCCCTTTCCCGCGACGGGGGCTCCCGCTCGAGGTTCTCCTTGCGGCGGGCGAAGTAGGCCACGGCCTCCTCGGCCACGAACTTGGCGGTGGCCCTGTTGCCCGTCCGCTGCAGGCGGTCGAGCTTTTCAAGGATCCTCAGTGACCTTTCGTCCTTGGACATGTGACTCAGCCTCCGGGGGCCCCCTCCAGGACCCCGGCATCCCCCACTCAAGCTCTCTTGAATTATTATATATAACGCTTGTGTAAAGATGGCCGGACCATTTGGCCATTCCGTTGCCCGGGGCACTTCTGGCCGGGCCATCTTTGATAGATTTAGCGTAAAACAGCAGGACGAGTATATAAATGCGCGGCGACAAACAGTATGTCCAGAAACCGCCAAGCGCGGTGTCAAGGAGGAAGAAAAATGTCAAATGGATATGCGAAGTGGTTCGCGATATTCGTCCTCATGGCCTTCATGGGGACGGCCTTTTCGGGTCTTGCAACGGCAGCCAAGACAGATACCGCCTACCTCGATGTCAAAGAGGAGACGGGAACGACGACCGACCTGGGCGGCGGCGACTACGTGTTCATCAGGTTCAACAATGATGCCGCTTTCGGAGTGATCTACGGGACGCCGCAGAACCCCAACGGCATCATAATCGTTGCGATGCACGTCAGGTACCTGGGCGTGGCGGATGTGCAGGACGTCAACGGGGCCAGCATGGGCAAGACGGTCCCGATACCGGTCCTCACGGTCTTCGCCATGAAGCTCAACGATATATTCGAGTTCAACGACACGGACAACGATGGCGTCTGCGACTACAAGCACTGGGGCACGGGCCTCACCTACGGCCAGTACCTCGTCCACGAGCCTATCTACAAGCAGGTCAGCCTGACCACGGCCTGGACCAGGAGTAACATCACGACCAATGTCGACGAGGCCAACAAGGAGAAGGACTGGACCTTCTCGCTGACGGCCAAGGACCTGGCGTACAAGGCGGTCGGCAACAGCTCGTCCATAGCCAACGACGTGGCCAACAAGAAGATGGACAAGGCAGAGTTCACCTTCCACCTGACGACAAAGGTGGTCCATTACGACAACATCACGGTGCCCACCTACAAGGTCACTGTCGATAAGGGCCAGGGCGGGAGTGGCGGTGGTGGAGGTAATGGCAATGGCTATACGGTCACCAAGTCCGAAAGAATCGCCGACAGGACCTTCAGCGGGGACCACGGCAACTACGAGATCAAGTTCGACCACGAGCTCGACGGCTGGGACTTCGACGCCTCGAACAGCAACCCCCACCTGCTACTGGAGTGGCACGCTATAATCGGGAACCTAGTGCCCGGCAAGGTGGCCAAGTGGATCAGCGCCCAGTTCGAGGGCCAGGTGGACCAGGGCTCCAAGGCGGTCTACGACACGGACAGCGGGCAGTCCAACATCAGCGAGCAGACCTCGAACGACGCGTCCAAGCCGTTCCTAGAGTCGCCCAAGAAGGTCAAGACGCCACACATCAAGTTGGGCGCCGACTGGACCAAGGTGGGCATGCTCACCTGGACCAGCGACGTGACCGTGGACGGCAAGGACGAGCAGATGTACGCGCAGGTCCAAGGCGGCATGAAGATCGACGCGCCAACCGGCAAGGGCAAGTACCACGGGTTCATGATACTCGCGGGCTTCAGCTATCCGGGCGGCCAGAAGATCTTCCACGACCCGGGCATAGGCGGCAGCATGCCCATCAACATCGAGTTCGGCAACACCAGCGGGGCCCTCCGGGGCATCGTGCTCATCCTGGGCCTCGGCGTGTGCGTCGGGCTCGTCGCGGCGGTCGGCGTGGCCATCTCGGTGAGGAAGGGCAAGACCGACAAGAACTACTACAACGGGGCCTACGACGTCACGGAGCGCGAGGAGCAGGGCGGCGCGGGCTGGGGCAAGTACTACAAGAAGTAAGGTTCGCTCTGGAACGGGATGGGAACGGCCGCCCCTGTTAAGGGCTGGCGCGGGCCCATCCCTTGATTTTGTTTTTTCTTTATAGCGATAGTAACAATCTTCCGTATGATTAAATATATTATATGTACCATATAGGGAACGACGAAGATGAACCGATCATATGCGCTTCTGACAGCGTCGGTCCTTGTGGCCATGGCGTTCATGGGCTGCCTCAGGCCCGACCCCAACTTCAATTCCCCGATCACGACTTGGCCGAAGATTTCTGTAGACTTTGTGGACAATGTCACGAAAGTGTATGTGAAGGGCCTGAACGATTACAGGTACGAGAACATAACCATGAGGGGGTTCCACGGTAATTTGTCATACATGAACTCCTCGGAGACCCACACATATGTGATGTATCGGTCCTTTAAACAAAAGGAGTTCATTCTAAACATTACCGTATGGGACAAGCAAACGGATAAAGTTAAAATCTTTACCTTCGAGGGCAACTTCACGATCCACCCGGCCGGTGAACCGAACATCGTAGTGCAGATATCATATGTCAACCAAGAGGGAGCACTTAAGGTTGAGAAATTAAAAGAGAACGACCTACCCAAGAGCATCGGGGCCATCAGGATACAATAGAGGATGTTGACATGACTGAAGTGAGATACAGGTTATCGTGGCAGCTTTCCGTGGCCATTTTATTGGTCATGATCGTGGCCATCGTCCCAATCGTGGTCTATTTCCTAGACCCCATGTCCCTCATGGACCTGGCCATCAGCATGTTCATAGGGTGGTCGGTGCTGATACTCATCGCCCTCATGGGAGCTTTCTTCCTCGGCCTTGGTGTCGGCCACAGGGCCGCCTCGAAGTCCGATTTCTCGCCCTTCGAGGTCGAGATGCTCAAGATGAATGAAGAGGTCAAGGCCTTGAAGGAGCTGGTCCACAGGCACAACATGCACCACAGCGAGGGCCAGGACGGCAAACCGCCCAAGCCGGCGGTGGAGAAGGCGGACAACGGCGGCCAGGCAAGGCCCGCCGAGCGGCCCCCCGAGAAGCCCGTTCTGGTCGAGGAGGAGCCCGAGCCGCGTTCCCCGACGGACGCCGGGCCCGAGATGACGCCCGTCGGCAAGGTCCGGTGCTCCCAGTGCAAGACCGTCATCCCGCTCTATTCCAAAAAGAGGCCCCTAGAGATAAAATGCACGAACTGCGGGAAGGTCGGGGTCTTAAGGTAGGGCCTCACACGAGCCGCTCGGGGCACTTGGCCCTGCGCGAGCACGACCTGCACTTGCCGGGCCTCCGGTGGTTCCGATGCGCATCGCCCGACCGCAGGGCGTTCCGCATCTCCGCGATCTTTTCCAGCAGGGTCCTCCTGAGCTCCTCGGTGTACTCTATCTTGTGCTCCCTGTCGCCGTAGCGCAGGATGCCGTAGGGCGGGGTGCCGTAGTTGTTCTCTATGATGAGCAGGTAGCAGGCCAGCTGGATGATGTGCGAGAACAGGGGGCCCTTGGGGACCCGGCCGGTCTTTATCTCCACGGGTATGGACCGGTTGTTGATCTTCAGGATGTAGTCCGGCCGGCCGCTGACGTTGTGTATGTCGGACATCAGGACATCGGACCTCTTGTCCTTCTCGAGGGTGTCCACGTACTTGACCTCACCCACCTTGATGCCCTGCTCGGCCTTCTTGGTCCCGACGTGCTCGGTGTTCTTGAGAGCGAAGTAGAGGACCACGGTGGCCCCTATGAGCCAGACCAGGGCCAGGGCCTCAAATATGAGCGCGACCTTCGGGTCCGAGAGGATGACGAGCGGTATGGACAGTATGGCGACTATCGTCACGATCATGCCCGTGACCACGAACCCGGCCTCGAGCTTCATCTTGACGCTCAGCTTGGCCAGGTTCTCGCTGATGTACAGATAGAACAGGGCTGCCAGTAGCCAGACCACGGCTATGACGTCGACGACGGCCTTGAAGAACACTGAACTGATGGAGGCGACGCTGGCTACGCCTATCAGGGCCAGCACTGAGGCCATGAGGGCGAACCACAGGACCAGCCGCTCGAAGGTCTTGGCCTCGGCCTCCTTGACCTTGATATCGCCGAGCTCCGCGCCGATCTTGTCATGGACCTTCTGCCCGGTCTGGACGGCCTCGCCCGTGGCGTCGACCCCGTGCCTGCCAAGCCACCAGCTGAGTGGGCAGTAGCAGAACCGCTCGATGTCGCTGGCCGAGATGATCTCCTGCCTGGGGTTCTGTACAGTCTCGGGCCCTTTCTCCTCGGCGTCCACGGTCTTGATGAGGGCCCTTCCTTTCTATAAACATTGCGGATGGGCGGCTTTAAGCGTTTATCCTGCCGCTGGTCTTGCGGAAGGTCCTGACCCATTCCATCAGGTCCGCCATGTTCCTGAAGGGGGCCCCCAGCACCTTGGAGGGCTCGACAATGCAGTGCATGTAGCAAAGGTTGCAGTCGACCACCTTCTGCCGCTCTTTCTTGACCTCCTCCGAGAACCAGAGGTCCTTGAGCTCGTGCTTCTTGAGGATGTCGTAGAACTTGGTCCTCGGGTGGTCCCAGCATGGGATGGCCACGCGGCCGTCCTTGTCTACGCAACAGAAAAGATAGGGGTAGCATTTGTACTTGAAGTTCCCGGTCATGAAGGTCTTGAGGTAGGACTTGGATGTTATTATGGGGTACTTTTTCTTGAGTGCTATGATCTTGGGGATGACCTTCTTGACCGTCTTGTCGTGCTTGCGCCAGTCCATCTCCTCGGGGTTGTAGGTGCTCTCCTCGTGGACGATAGTGGTCCAGTAGTCGTGGAAGGTGGCGAAGTCCAGCATGATGCCGTCCACGCCCAGCCCGTCGCAGTACTCGATAACAGCAGGGATCTCCTCGAGGTTGGTAGCGCATATGACCGTGTTGGAGACCACGCTGCACTTGTTCTTCTTACCAAACTCCACGGCCTTCTTTATGCCAGCGACGACCTTGTCGAAGGCGTCCACGTTGCGTATCTTCTTGTACTTCACCGGGTCCGTCGTGTCCAATGAGACCACGATGACGTCCAGGGCCTCGGTGTACTCCTCGGCGCGCTTCTCGAGCAGTAGCCCGTTCGTCGTGAGCTGGGAGAATATATTGTGCTCCCGGGCGTGCTGGGCGACCTCGCACACATCGCTCCTAAGGGTCGGCTCCCCGCCCAGATAGGAGAAGGCCAGTATGTTCAGGTCCGCGAACTGGTCCAGGACGTGCTTTATGTCGTTGGTCGTCATCTCGCCCTCGACGAGCTCCTTCTTCTCCGAGCCTATCGGACAGAAGGTGCACCTCGAGTTGCACCGCCGGGTCATCTCGATGGAGCCGAAGAAGGGGTACTTCCTCCTCGAGACCCGGTTGTTCATGAAGTTCTTTAGGAACTTCTTGGTGCCGGGGCCAATGAACTTGTCGTCCGCATCGTGCTTGGACTTGGCCATGAAGACCACAACGATGGATGTGTTAATTAAACCTTTTTCAGGGATTTTTGGCCCTGCCTAATGTCTCCCATGGCGGGAGCGGTGGTGGCGGCGACGGTGCTTTTTATGGCGACGCCCTGTGCGAGTGTAGATGATGTAGGCGATGACGACCACCAAGACGATGATGATGACCGCAATCAGGGCATAGACCCATAACGGCGGACCGTTGGAGCTCCCATGCGGTTTCGTGACCGGTGGTTTGCCGGAGGGCTCCACGATGACCGTGAAACGATAGGCCGCGTTGGCCCTGCCGTCCGAGGCCTCGACGCCGATCTCATGGATTCCCGCCTGGTCCTCCCTCGGTGTCCAGACGAGGTGCCACGGCCGCCCCGTGGATGGCCCGCCCGTCAGTTGGACCCCGTCATCGTAACCGATCAGATAGACCTCGACCGTGTCCCCGTCGGGGTCCGTGGAATCTACGACCAGGTCCATGGTCCGGTTCGCCTTTATCACGGCCGGGGCGTCCGGGATGGATATCGCGGGCGGCCGGTTGACCGTGGGTTCCTTGATGATGGTGACCGTCGTCGCCTCGGCGGCATTGGTCCCGAGGTCGTCGTCTCGTACCTTGAGCTTGACCTGATAAACCCCTGGCGTCCCGTAACTGTGAACGGCCGTACCAGCGTCCTGCCAACCGGCACTAACGCCGTCCCCGACGTCGTACCAATACTTGACGACCCGGCCATCCAGGTCATAGGAGCCGGCCCCGTCGAAGGCCACCGATTGGCCCACAAGGGCCCTCGTCGAGCTCACGGTCAGCCGCGCCACCGGTAGGATGTTCGGCCTAACGGAAAACGACAGTTCGCCCGTGGTAGGATACCTGACCATGTTACCACCGGTATCCAGGGCCTCGATGTGGAATTGCACCGAAACGCCTTTGGCGAATGGCCCGAGATGGAAGTCGTATGGCGCCGAGTCAATGGACGTATTGGACCAGCCCGCGGGCTGCGCCCCCACGACCGTGTAGTTGGCAGTGACGCGCGCTATCCCAAGGTCGTCGCCGGCCGAGACCGAGAGCGTGACCTTGTCCTTGTCGGTCGGAAGGTCCGGCGACACCGTGACCGAGTTGATGACCGGGGGCATGTCCGGTCCTGGCTTCGGGGCCCAGACCTGCACCGTGCGGCTGCTGGAGTTGGCGCTCCCGTTGTTGTCGTCGACTTGGAGCACGATGTCGTACACTCCCGGTAGCGCATAGATATGGGCCGCCTTCACACCAGTTCCGTTCGGGGAGCCATCGCCCCAGGACCATGTGTGTGAGATGCGGTCCCCATCCGGATCGCTGGAACCGGATGCGTCGACGATGAACCTGGTGGTCGTGTATCCCTCGCTCGGGGAGACCGTGAAGTTCGATACGGGCGGCCGGTCCGCAGGGACCGGCGGCAGATCGTTCGTGGTGTTCTTTGTCGAGCCCTGGAAGGCCCAGTCGGCGCTCGAGTTGGTGTCCACCCCATTGGGCACGCGCGCCCAGGTCCGGCCGTCGTCCTGCTGGTCGGTCAGCCAGGGCGTTCTGTCGATCTCTACGCCGTAGGGCGTGTAGAGCGTCACGGTTTCCTTCGCATCGACCAGCCACGGACACGTGGTGTCGACGGTCAGGTAGGCCCCTGGGCCAATGACCGTACCGTCGATGAATTTCCAGCTCAGGACCGTGCTCGTCTCGAAGTACCAGCGGGATATGTCCGCGGTGTCCTTGGTCGGGTTGAAGAGCTCGACCCATTCCTTGCTGCCGTCTGGCCCCGGCGGGTTCGTTTCGACCTCATTGATCTTGATACCGTACCGCTTCACCTGGCCAGACGCGTAGCCGGATTCGACCGCGAGGGTATGCAGCACGTCCGCCACCGTGTTCACGGCCAAGTTCAGGAGCCGCCCGGTCCTGTTGACGAACTCGGGGTTGCTCCAGTTGTTCGCGGTGGCGTTCATCCACGTGCAGTTGTACTTGCCGCCCTCGCCGAAGGTCGTGTTCTTTGCCAGGGCCAGGGTCGCGTTGTAGGCGGTCACGATGTCGAGCTGGTAGTCGAAGAAGAGGAACTTGTCCCACTGGGTGGAGTTGAAGGTGGTCGTGTCACCAGTGACATGGGTCTCGTAGTCCGAATGCCGGGTCGCGTTGTCGGTCCCCCAGGTGTTCTTCGTCGGGGCGCCCATCACGTGGGCCCATACGGAGATGTCTCCGATGTAGTGCGTCATGGTCCCGGCGTTCCTGGAGGCGTTGTTGAGATTGCCCGCCTGGAGGAGGGCCATGGTCTTGTTGTACTCGGTGCTGGCCCGCCAGGCCGCGTCGTCCTCCATGTGCATGACGGTGCCGTCTTTGTTATAGTAGATGTGATGGTACCATGTGTCCCCGATGCCCCCGGAGCCCGATGGCAGGTCTGGCAGCTCGGTGCCGTATAGGAAGCCGCTCAGGTTCTGGGTAATGTAGTTCTTCTCTGGGGCCGGCAGCCATGCGATGGCGTGCTCG
>Ga0315286_10000218_pt1 | contig 44726 bp, 42 predicted proteins | sample YL17G10_0_MG_FD_205038 | JGI IMG/M metagenome (GOLD analysis project Ga0315286, IMG submission 205038) | Sediment microbial communities from Yellowstone Lake, YNP, Wyoming, USA - YL17G10_0 | ecosystem: Environmental > Aquatic > Freshwater > Lake > Sediment | place: USA: Wyoming | collected...
TAATAATAAAACTTACTTGGGTGTTGGAAAGTGCGGGGATCTTGAAATTTTAGATCATCATGAAGCTGCTATAACTAAATATATATGGGATGAGGTTCAAGAACAAAAAGAAGCAAGTCCTTTATATGGTAAATCGGGACATCCTGATCACCCAAGAAGGAAAAGTAATCCTTCTTTACTCTCAGGGATTTCTTTTTGTGTTCATTGCGGTTCTGCAATCGTACATCATAACGGCCATAAAGATCATAATTGGCCTTATTATGTTTGTGGGAAAAAAGATAGACAGAAGGAATTAGGTAAGTGTGATGCCAGGCGAATAAATGCAAAAAAAGTAGAGTCCATTGTTTTGGATACGGTCCTAAACCGGATATTAACCGGAGAAATGTTTGATGATCTCTTAAAAGAAATGCAATCAAAAATGGAAGATGCCGAATCTGTAGACCGTGAGATAAAAGAGAAAGAGCGTAGTCTAAGAGAAGTTGAAAGAGCTATTCAAAACTTACTAGATTTGGCTGAATCATTTGGAGCTGGTGCTGCTTTAGAGAGATTAAACCAAAGGGAGGTAGAGAAAACTAATTTATTGTCTTTTATCAAGCAGCTTAAATCAAAAAGAGAGATGGCAAAAATTGAAATTTCACCTGAAGCGTTAGTGTTGGTGTTAAATGTTTGGCGTGCGGAATTAGACAAAAGTCTAAAAACAGGAAATGTAAGTGAAATAAAGAATCTACTTAAGAAGTTTGTTACAAAAGTTGAACTTGGATTCAAACAAGCCAGTATTTGGTATACCTACCCATTAAATGATTATGCACCAATTAGAGTGTATTCAGGTGGGGGCATATAATACTAACCTTGCGAAGGTTTGGAACCTTCGCAAGGTTAGTTAATGGGGGAGAAAGAGGATCATTTTTAAGGCTCAGGGAAGAAAAGAACAAATATACTTTAATCCTTTAGGGATTTTCATTTCAAAACAATGAGTCAAAATAGAACGCCTATTGGATATATAATTCGACCACTACAAGTAGATGATCGCTTCGATGCCTTACTCTTTTTGTCCTTGGGATTGAATCTGCCATGCTTGACTTGAAAAATATACTCGAATTATATTTGCGAAAAAAACTGGACATTGATTCACTCCATATTACACAATTGGAAAAATTACCAGACGGCTGGGAAAGCGACAATTACAGGTTGATCGTCGATCTTGGAAATCCAATGAAACAAGCAGATTGGGTACTGCGCATCTATTCAGGTGAAGGCAGTAAAGCCAAAGCTGCCTGGGAATTCAAAAGCATGATGGGGTTATTGAAGGCTGGTTATCCTGTGCCTAAAGTCAACCTGCTGGAAACCGGAACCACACCACTCGGGAACCCATTTGTCATCATGGATTTTATACCGGGTGAGGTGATGTGGGATTTGTTGAAAAGGAGCTCGCCAGAGTTAACTGGTCAACTCATCGACCAATTCACCCACCTTTTTGTGCAATTGCATCAATTGGACTGGCATCCGTTTGATAATAATATACCTCCTGACGATCCGTTCTTCTTTATTGACCATTGGATGGAGCGTGCGAAGCGATTCATGAGTGATTACCCTGAGTTTGAAGGGTCCACAATTATTAATTGGGTGACCAAGCACAGGGATCGTTTCTCATGCCCGCATCCATCCCCATTACATCTGGATTTTCATCCAGGAAATATTCTGGTAACCAAAGATGGAGATGCCAAAGTCATTGATTGGACTAACTTCGAAGTCAGCGATGCCCGCTTTGACCTGGCCTGGACACTAGTCCTGGCACACGCACACAGTACGCCAGGATTGAGAGATCAAATTTATGATAGCTACATAAGGACCTCTGTGGAACGTGTGGATGAAATCGAGGTATTCGAGGTTATCGCCTGTGTGCGACGATTGGTGGACCTGTCCATCTCGCTCACACAAGGAGCGCAAACCAGAGGGATGAATCCACTGGCGACCGAAGCAATGCGGGCAAGTATGGCAGCCCATAGGAAAGTCCACGATCTTTTCATCAACCATACAGGAATTCACAACAAGGTGTTTGAAAAACTATTTAATTGATCGAACATTCTTTAATGATTAAGATAAACAGAGACTATCTATAATTCAGATAGTCTCTGATTTTATTGATCTTGGATTTGATCAAAACTTATCTGCCTGCCTCGACCGGGTTTAGGGCAGCGAGCAAACCAATGGAGGCAAGATCAGCGTATAAGAGCGGTGCCAGGATCGGCGCCCCCCGAAGAAATCGTTCCACGATGAAAACACCTTCACTGGTCAAGTTTGCAAGGAGGTGAAGTACTACCCCCGTAATTCCCACCAGGATGACCAATATCATTGTCCCCAGATAGATGCGGACATCGGTTGAAGAAGGAGTCTCGGATAAACCCAACAGGAAAGCAACCATGGTGCCCAAAATCCCTGCTGCGGTGGGCACCCACAACCATGGGTTGGAATAATTTGTCCTGGCATGATCGAGAACGCTGCTTATCAATGTCGCCAGCAATCCCAGACTCACCAACAAGTAATATCCCCGTGTTTTACTGAAAGGCAAACTCAGATGAATATTCCCGAAAAGTACAAGGTCACCACTGTCCACAGGAGTTTCCTTCCAGATGGCACTGAAACCAAACAGCGCGACAAGGGCAAATGTAAGTGGAGCCAGGATAGGGGGAGCCCAAATGAATAAAGGGACACTCATACGACTTCCCAAAGGTGCGAAAGGTATTACAGCACGGGAAAAATGGAAATAGGCACCAAGTAAACCCACCACAAGACTGACAAATAATGTTGGGATGGCGATTTGCACTGCCAAATTGCGATGTCGCAATGAAATCAAGCCAGCAACCAGCAGTAAAAAGGCTGCAATGGGACCAAAAATAATCGGGATCCATTCTCGAGGTACGATCGTTCCGCTGGTACTATGGGCAACATATATCTCAACCGCCAGCATCAATTCATTAAATGCAATCATTAACATCATGAATTGATCTCGACTTAGTCGGTTCTTCGGAAGCTTTAACCGGGGAAAAGCGAGTGCCAGATGATACATCTTATTTCTCAGGGATTGCTGACATTTATTTTTTGACCGACCAGGGAGCGCAGTTCTGCCAGGTCTTTCAGCATTTCGTAAGCACCATGCCACTGGGTGTAATCTGCACCTTGCATCCATGCCCCGAATTTGGCTGTCCTGCCATAGTGATGCCAATTTTCAAAATAGACAAAATCGATCGGTTCATCAAATGGCGCTTTGGTCAGAAGATTCTTATCTTTCAACGGTTGGATGATCGAATCGGCTTCCTGAACGAGTGCATTGATCGCTTCAGTTTCCTTATCAGCAGCCTGGTAGAAGTCCTTTATGAAAACTTCATTGTGGCATTCCAAACAAATATTCTGCATACGGGAGATATTACTTTCCCACCCTGGGCGGCGGGTGCTGATCTGAGCAGCCAGATACCAGGTCAGGCGATCTCCAACATCATGAGAAGTTGGTGTTCTACCAAATCCGCTTATGTGACAGATCGAACATGTGGGTGCTGAAAAATCCTTTACAGTGAGGGTTCCAGGATCGGTGTCCCAATTCCAAGCTTCTGACATGGTCGAATAAGCAATTCCATGGGCAGATTCAAAATAAATTTCCCACTGCGGGTGGTCCGGTCCAATGTGGCAATTATTGCAGGTTTCAGCTCTACGTGATTGCTCCAGGCTGAATTCATGGCGCAAGTGGCATTTCTGGCATTGACCGGTGGATCCATCTTCAGCCGGCTTGCCAATCTCATGGCAAGCGACGCATGCGAAACGGGTGATCTCAGGGCCTTCAAGTGCAAAAATGGCATTGCGTGCTTTCTGGGGATCGAATGCACCTTCAGGGATAGATTGGTATTCTTTTGACTGGCTGGGAGAAAGCCCTTCACTTCCCGCATATGCCACATATGCCGGAATGGCATGACGGCTTTTTAGAAATTGAGCAACTTCCTGCTCATGACACTTCTGGCATTTAACAACTGTGGGAGATTGCAATACATAAGTCCCCTCGTGTGAAACCGAACCTGGATAATTAGCAGTCACCTCATGGCAATCCACGCACTTGACATCAGCGGATGCCATGGAACTGTGCCCGTATTGAGATACGATCCCTGGGGATTCTTTACGATGACAGGTAACACATTCATCCTGGCTGTTGGCGAGTGCATCCACTTTTCCTACAGTTGATCGAGTTCCAGCATTTCCGATGGCGAGGATGACCAGACTAAATCCTAAAACGACGATCACTATAACCAGACTGATCAGAAGAATTTTATTGATATGGAATGATCGTTGAGGATGTTCTGCCATAATCCACCTGTACGAATAAATGGTTGCTAAAAGTAATTATGAATATTTCTTAACGTACTTATTAGAATATAGCATAGTTTGTTTTATTATGTATTATTTCACAATATCCCTCTTAATTTTCCGACGCAGTTTTTTAAACTAATCGAGAATTTTCTATTAAAATTGACACTGATCGATAAAAAAAGCTCCGGTTTAATTTTTCCGGAGCTGCAAGTATTGTGATTAATATTCTTTATTAATCAGTGGTTCAGTATTGATGAGATGATCGAATACTTCCACTACTCGAGCATCAAATCGTAAACCAACCTGCGAACGGATGAAGGCACGAACCTTGTCATCCGGCCATGCCTTCCGGTATCGTCTGTTGGATCGAAGGGCATCCCACACATCCACCACCGCAAATATTCGTGCTTCCAAGGGGATCTCTTCACCACTTATGCCCTCCGGATAACCGGTTCCGTCCCAATTTTCATGGTGGTAATAAGGAATATTTAACGCAGGTTGAAGATATGCAATCGATGAAAGAAGATCCCTGGCGTAAACCGGATGTTTACGCATAATTTCCCATTCTGCTTCTGTTAATGGATAAGGTTTAAGTAGAATCTCATCAGGGATTGCCATTTTTCCAATATCATGAAGCAAGGCTCCCCTGCGTATATGGATCAGATCTGCCTCGCTAATTCCCATCGCTTCTGCCAGGCGTATTGTGGTTTTTGTAACGCGCTGGGTGTGTCCTTCGGTTTCCTTATCACGCAAATCCAACGCACTCGACCAGCCCATAATGGTTGTGTCATATGCAAGCATCAAATCATTATTTGAGTTTTTCAGTTCTGAAACCAATTGCGCATTATCGATGGCTATGGCTGCCTGGCCGGCGAATGCATTTAGGAAACTCATCCATTCGGGTGTTGTGTTCAGAACCGAACGATGGAATATTTCCAATACCCCTTTGAGCTTGTCTTTAGCAACCAGTGGAACCCCATAATACATTTCAAATTCTTCGGCGCCAAAGTTTGGTGAGCGGAGAAAATCGGATTTATTGGTGCGCATATTATCCACGTGAACGATCTTCCGATTTTGACCAGCCAAGCCCGCGTAACTTTGACCCAACCTCAAGTGAGTGCCTTGCAAGGCAGTCGTTCGAAAACCGATGCCTGAGGCATAATTGAGCATCCTTGTGGAAGGATCAAAAATCAAAACCGAGGAAGCATCCACACCTAGCTGCGTGAGGGTGTTCTCCAACAGAATATTCAATGTGAAATTCAAATCAACACTCGAGGTAATTGCGAGGTCGATCATGTGCAATGCCTGAACTTGATTTAAATTGTGGGTTGTTGCCTCAATAAGGCGAGTATTCTCAAGAGCAGTTGCAGCCCGTTCAGCAAGAAGTTGGCTCGAAATTATTTCTTCATTATTTGGGCGATATTCACTTTTTTTACTTAAAGTTAGGAAACCCGTTGTCCGTCCTTCGATAATCATAGGGTAAGCAAAGAAAGCCTTAACCTCCTTGTTCACCAAAAGCTCACGAAAATTCAGTGCGTCCCGGTCAATATTTTCAATAATGATTGGTTCCCCAGATTGCATGGAATCTTGAATTAATTTTAAAGAAAGTGGTACATTAAAACCGTCCGGGGTATCAGGTGGTAATCCAACCTGGGCTGTCAGGAAGGCTCTGTCCATTTTTTTATTCACAACCATGACCGTACAGGTTGTGCTATCCATAATTTTTGCCCCTGCCTTGACAAGGACAGCCAACATCGTTTTTTCATCGTGGATGGAAGATAATTCGATACCGAGTCTGGCAATTTCTGTTAAACGGATTGCCCGTTGTATTTCTGCTGCATATAATCTAGAATTCGCGATGGAAACTGCCACTTCATCTGCAATGGTTGATAGAAGCTCCTGTTCAATCTCAGAATAGGCATTTGGTGAATACATTTGAACAGAAATAACGCCCATCACCTTCCCACCAAAGAGGATCGGCACTCCCAACCAGGAAGCAGGCAAATCCATCGTTCCCCATAACTCTGCCTCGGCTAATTTATCTTTCTCTTTTTCAAAATCCCGTATCAGAATGGATTTCTTATTCGTGACAACATTGGCTGTTAACCCGGTTTTCATCACCTGTTTGTAAGATGGTTCACGTATGCCTTTATCCACATTGACCTTGAAATCCAGTTCATTGGCTTTTTCATCGTAAAGCGCAATAAAGAAGGCATCTGCGGAAATTGCCTTAATGATCTCCTGGTAAACAATCTCCAGCAGGTCCTCCAAGTTTAGAGTGGAACTCAATGCTTTTGAAATTGTATTTAGTAATGAAAGACGCTCGGCTTGTTGACGAATCTTTTCCTGGGAGCGCTTGCTTTCGATCGCCATGGCCACCTGAGTGGAAACAAATGTAAGCAGGTCAGCATGCGAGCTGTTAAAACGCACTCCTTCAGTATAACTTTGGGTCACCATTACACCGATGGTTTTCTCTTTGCTGATGAGGGGAACTCCCAGCCAATCGACAGAGTTGGTACCGACCAGTTCAACCTCACCAGCCTCCATTAGTTTAAAGAACACTTCAGGTGGGGCAAATAGCGGCTGACCTGTTCGTAAGACATATCCTGTCAATCCACGTCCAGCTTTTGAAGGGGGAGGAATCTCATCAAACTGATCGTGATAATAAGGAAAAGTCAACATCTCATTGGTTGAGTCAAAAAGTGCAATAAAGAAATTTTCAACAGGCATCAATCCCCCTAAAATCTGGTGGATCGACCGGTACAAGTCATCCAGTTTTTCACTCAGGATGGCAGCCTGAGAAATTGCATGCATCGCGAATTGAAGTTTTTCTGAGCGTTTCCGTTCGGTAATATCTACAACGGTCCCCTCGTAGTATTTAATGGATCCATCATCCGCCCGGATGATCCTGGCATTTTCGCTCACATAAACTGAGGAGCCATCCTTCTTGATCCAATCGGATTCCAAGTCACGAATCTCACCATCCCGTTCGATCTTTTCTTTAAATAATTTTCTGGGGGAACTGACTGAAAAACCATCAACTTCCAGATTCCTCTGTTTTAGATCCTCCAAAGAGGAGAACCCGATCATCTGGATAAATTTCGGGTTTGCATCCAAGATTTGCCCATCGGGTGTCGTACGATAGATGCCGACCTGTGCATTTTCAAAAAATGACCTGAATCGCTCGCCTTCATCCAGGATCGATTCAAGTAAAAACCTGTTTTTATCTAGAAGACCCTGCCCCAATCTTTTGGAGTTTTCCATCTCAGGTTTCGTTTCCATAAACAGTCGGCTCTACAGGTGTAATTGAATAAGGTTTGGTTAGAACATTTCTTTTCTTGATGGAATTCATCATTTGATTACCAGATCAACTTTTATAGTTTTCAAAAAGCAAAACTCCAACATCGGCACTATCAACAGAATTCACCTATTGGTACTTTGAAATTATAGAATTATTGATGACTTATTAACATGGTATTTGTTACCCAACCAGACACCATACTTTTATTGCTTTTTTCGGGTTATTAATTGAATAACGATGGCATTACTATTAAATTATGACAGCTGGAGATTATCCAGCTGTCATAATTTAAAAACCAAATTAGGACAAGCTAATTATGGTTTTGATGGGAAACCTGTCCAGCAGTAGCTTTGCCTATAGCAACAGCAATAATCTGTTCGAGTCGACTCACCATGCTTGCCGGGTCGGGATGCAACCCTTCCACTAATAATGCACTTTCAAAGATCTGCTCAATGACATTTTTCTTCAATTCCGATTCGCCCTCAAATTGGAGCAAATTTCTTAAAAGAGGATGATCGGGGTTTAATTCGAGGATCTTCTTTGGAACGGTATAATCCTTTTCAAGATACTTGTAGACCCGCTGCATCTCAGGACCCAAACTCCCTTCCGGATCCACCAAACTAGCAGCAGATCGGGTTAACTTCTTCGTTAAACGTACATCTGTAACTTTATCGCCCAGCTGGGACTTAAATAATTGGATGAGGTCTCCCTGTTCTTTTTCAGCCAATGGCTGAGTAGCATTTTCGTTTACCATATCGGTTTCTGGGAGGACAGTCTCAGCAGATGACACATTCCTTAGTTCAAACTCCTTGTATTTTCGGAGACCCATCAATAAGAATGAGTCCATCGGTTCAGTCAGCAACAGTACTTCAATACTTCTATTGCTGTATTGCTCCAAATGGGGGCTTCTTACGATCGACCTGGGATCATCACCTACAATATAATAGATTGCTTTTTGATCGATCTGCATTCGCTGAATAATATCTTCCAAGGAAGACCATTGCTCTGGCTGGGTAGTAGTTTTAAAACGCAATAAGGCTTGCAGCTGATCAGATTCGGGTTGATTCGAGGCGATACCCTGTTTCATGAATACGCCAAACTGCTGCCAGAATTGTTCATATATCTTTGCATCTTTGCGAGCCAAATCGTCGAGATCTTTTAAGATCTGTCCAGTTAATATTTTTTTCAGCCGTGACAGCATACCGGTCGCCTGGATGGTCTCCCGGGATACATTCAAGGGCAGATCTTCCGAATCAACGATCCCCTGCACGAAGCGCAGGAATTCAGGCAATAGATCTTTTGAGTAATCATCGATCAAAATATTCTTTGAATACAGCTTGATCCCATCCTCCTTTCTTATGGACAGGAATCCGCGTTCAATTTTTGAGGGTATATATAATAATGCGTACACCTGAACAGGTGCATCAGTCGCCATCTGTATATGCATGAGAGGATCTTCAAAATCCAGGGTTAACTGGCGGTAAAAGTCCTTGTATTCGTCTTCAGTAACATCCTGCTTTGGAGTTCTCCAAATGGAGATCTGCTTGTTCACTTGCGTCTTGTCATCCCCAAGATAGATCGGAAATCCGACATAATCCGAATGTTTACGAATTGTCTCCCTCAAACGGAATTCCTCGGCAAATTCCAAAGCCTCGTCTTTTAATTTTATCTCAATCCTGGTGCCGCGCTCATTTTTTTCAGCATTTGCCACCTGAAAATCATTCTCGCCAATCGCATACCAACTGGTAGCTGTGGACCCCGGACGATATGAACAAGAAATCACCCGCACCCATTCTGCCACCATGAAAACCGAATAGAAACCAACACCAAATTGCCCGATCACTTGAAGAAGGTTCTTTTCATCCCTGGGGTTGGTTTCGCCTGCCATTTTTACGAATTCACGTGCCCCTGACTGGGCGATAGTGCCCAGGTTCTCGATGATCTCATCGCGGGTCATGCCGATCCCGCTGTCCTCCAAGAGGATAATGCCTTTATCTTTATCTGCTGAAATCCGAATGCACAATTCCGAATCCGGGTCAAGGACATCCCTGTTCGTCAATATCTCAAAGCGCATACGGTTTAAGGCATCCGAGGCATTCGAGATCAATTCACGCAAGAAAACATCCCGATCCTTATAAAGACTGTGGATCAGGATATTTAACAATTGCCTTGTTTCTGCCTTGAAGGTAAACGATTGTGTTTCGTCTTTCCTTGATGAATTTTCATTCTCAGCCATTTGTACTCCTGTAATATGGATGGTTGAAATCATTTAACCTTAATTTTCCAAAGACTGGGTGTGATTGTCTCATAACCAGCATAATGGTAATTATAAACAAATAGGATAAATTCTTGTAGATATCTATATACAGGAAACTACCAATTTAATCATGAGAGTTTGTTCCTATATGAATCCTTTTTGGAGATAATCGATAGATTGTGAATTTTTACATTAATCACCTGTTTCATATGCCGTGGGGGGATGAAAGACATATTGACATGATGCTTGCCAGGCAAGTAGAATATGGTTTAAAGAGGAGAAATAATGAACAATTCATTAATTGAAGAACCTGACCCTCACCAGAACCCCTCACCCTTAAATTTTCGATGCCGGGAGCTAATTTGATAGCTTGAATTTATTTCATGCGATCCAGCCAGTGCCCCTGCATCCAGTCCAAGCAGGGGTATTTCTTATTCGAAAGGAGTTTCGCATGAACAACCAACTTCAATTTCCTTGGGTTCAAACCTGCAAGGAGATCAGGTCAGATCCGGTCAATAGATTCCCATTTAGACTTCAAAAACAAAGGCAGATAATCTCAAAACCGATCATCAAGGAAAGAGATATAAATCGTTCATAGTCCCAAACTGATCATTCCGTCAATTCCAACCAGCAATCGATCGGGCGAGGAATTCTTCGCTGAAATTGAAATATTACTGGACTTAAAAAAAGAGGCAAACATGATAACCACCATCCTAATCATAACAATTTCGAGTCTGCTAATCGGTCTGTGTGTTTCCCAAAGAGAAGCGATGGATCGCGAATTGCGATTTCGCATTAAATATCACAATCTTTTTTATGGATCGAAAAGCTAAATTCAGACGGTTTTCGTCCAACACAAATTTCTAAAACCCCGTCATCCTGCCAGATGTCGGGGTTTAAGATTCTCCTGAAAATTATTTTAGGCAGGATATGCAAGTTATAATGACCAACATGAGGAAAGTATTCCTGTTCTTATCTTTAAGTTCTCTATTACTGACAGCGTGCAATTTCGCCTCCAACCCAAACCATACACCATCACTCATTTTCACCAAAACTGTCGGGAACAGTACATCCACTGCTATTACTGTCTTCCCATCTGAAACCAGACCAGGTGACACAAGCAATTACACAATTGATGCAACAATTACTGCAACCCAGTCTCCAACACTTCGTTTTGCAGTAATTGGTGATTATGGGGATGGCAACGATGCTGAAAAGAAAGTGGCTGACTTGATATTGGGTTGGGCACCGGACTTGATCCTCACCACCGGGGATAACAATTATCCGAAAGGTTCGGCTGAATCCATGGATAAGAACATTGGACAGTATTTTCAATCTTTTATCCATCCATATCAGGGAATTTATGGTCTAGGTGCAGATGAAAACCGTTTCTTTCCGAGCCTGGGGAATCACGATTGGAGTACCGATCAAGCTCAACCTTACCTGGATTACTTTCAATTACCCGGCAATGAACGCTATTACGAGATCCAGAAAGGTCTGGTGAGTTTTTTCATCCTGGACAGCGATGCACATGAACCAGATGGGGTTGGCATCAGTTCGGATCAAGCTGCCTGGTTGAAATCGTTGCTATCCTCATCCAAAGCCACCTGGAACATTGTTTGTTTTCACCACCCTCCCTATTCTTCCGGTCTACACGGTTCTACGACATGGATGCGCTGGCCTTTCCGGGAATGGGGTACCGACCTGGTCCTATCAGGGCATGATCACACATATGAACGAATCCTGGTCGATAACTTGACCTATATCGTAAATGGGTTGGGTGGTGCGAATATTTACGATTTTGGGCAAGCTTTACCCGGAAGCCAGGTGCGCTACAACCAGGATCACGGTGCAATGCTGGTTACTGCCGCCTCTGAATGGCTTGAGATCCAATTTATCACATGGAATGGGGACATCATCGACGATGTCACTCTAACAGCAGATAATCCTTGATGAAGCTCATTGGCAGTAAAGCACGTTAGTTTTCATGCTATGGTATATTTATATGTAAAGATCGATAATTTAAGGATCGAATCGAAAAAAGGGTATTGAAATGACCTCGAAAGAAAAGAGCAGCCTTGGCATACCCCTCAATTTGGACTGGATTGCAGGTGCTCAAGTAAATCGGAGTGCCGTGGAGCGACGCACCGCCACGTTAACCACGCGAAGGTCGATAAAAAAAGATTGGCAAGCTGCCTGGTTGCTGCGGGCGATCACTTGCATTGATCTAACCACTCTCGCCGGGGATGATACCCCTGGGCGAGTAAGACGACTATGCGCAAAAGCCAGGCAACCCATCCGACCAGACATGCTGGAAAATCTGGGTTTTTCGCCGGGCAGTCTGACTGTTGGCGCAGTGTGTGTATATCCAAATCGTGTTAAAGAAGCTGTCGAATACCTGAAAGGGAGTAATATCCCGGTGGCATCTGTTGCGGCGGGATTTCCTGCGGGGCAGACTCCTTTGCCACAACGGATCTCAGAGATCGAACAAGCCATCGAAACCGGTGCGAGAGAAATCGATATCGTCATCTCCAGAACCCATGTCCTGACCGGGGACTGGCAAACCCTTTACGATGAGATCCACCAGTTCCGCCAGACATGCGGAGTAACCGCCCACATGAAGACCATCCTGGCAACCGGTGATCTTGCCACCCTCAAGCAGGTCTATCAAGCCAGCCTGGTCGCCATGATGGCAGGTTCCGATTTTATAAAAACTTCGACGGGCAAGGAAGAAATTAACGCAACCCTCGAATTTGGATTGGTGATGACACGTGCCATCCGTGAATATTTTGAGTTGACCGGTCACAAGGTTGGTTTCAAACCTGCAGGAGGCATCAACAAGGCAAAACAAGCTCTGGCATGGCAAGCATTGATGAAGGAAGAACTGGGTGATGAATGGCTGATGCCAGATCTATTCCGGATCGGTGCTAGCAGCCTGCTAACTGACCTTGAGCGCCAGTTGTATCATTACCTTACCGGTCATTATGCCGCCCGACACCACATGCCAATGGGGTAGATCTCTGGAAAATCTGGAGCATTCGATGAGCACTCTAACCGAAACATTTAAAAATATGGAATATGGTCCCGCACCGGAATCTGCCTCAGCAGTGAACGCCTGGCTGGATGACCATGATCGCAATTTCGGTCTATTGATCAATAATCAATGGGTTCACCCAGCAAAGGCCAAATTAATTGCAAGCATAAATCCTGCCACCGGGGAAGAGCTCGCAAAGACCACGCAAGCAGGCAAACCGGAAGTGGATCAGGCTGTCACAGCCGCCAGACAGGCTTTTAACTCCTGGAGCAAGACAGCGGGTGTGGTACGCGCCCGTCACATGTATGCCATTGCCCGCAATATCCAGAAGCACGCACGGTTGTTGTCCGTGCTTGAATCCATGGATAACGGCAAACCCATTCGTGAATCCCGGGATATCGATGTACCCCTGCTGGCTCGTCATTTTTATTATTATGCCGGCTGGTCGCAATTGATGGAAACCGAATTGAAGGATTTTCAAGCGGTGGGAGTTATCGGACAAATCATCCCCTGGAATTTTCCGCTGTTAATGCTAGCCTGGAAGATCGCTCCCGCGATCGCCATGGGGAATACCGTTGTTCTAAAACCGGCATCTTACACACGGTTAAGCGCCTTGCTTTTTGCTGAGATCGTGGTCGAATCTGGTTTACCGGCAGGGGTTGTCAATGTGATTACCGGGAACAGCCAGGCAGGATCGATGATCGTCACCCACCCGGATGTGGATAAAATCGCTTTTACAGGTTCCACGGATGTCGGTCGCATCCTCAGGCACCAAACAGCAGGTTCGGGCAAAAAACTCTCACTTGAATTGGGTGGAAAATCTCCCTTTGTAGTTTTTGAAGATGCCGATCTAGATGGAGCTGTGGAAGGTGTGGTCGATGCAATTTGGTTCAATCAAGGTCAGGTCTGCTGTGCTGGTTCGCGACTCCTCGTGCAGGAAAATATTGCGGATAAATTCATAAAAAAGTTAAAGACTCGCATGGGAAAAATGCGGGTGGGTAATCCGCTTGATAAATGTATCGATATGGGAGCCATTGTGGACAAATCACAATGGAATACAATCGACTATTGGGTGAAAATGGGAGTCAGCGAAGGCGGGGATCTGTTCCAACCTGATATTTCGCTCCCTTCGGAAGGACTTTTTTATAAGCCGACCTTGATCACCGGGTTGGAGGCTTCCGCGGCAACCGTCCAGGAAGAGATCTTTGGTCCGGTCCTGGTTTCGCAAACATTTCGCTCCCCAAGCGAAGCAGTGGCTTTGGCAAATAATACGCGTTATGGTCTGGCTGCAAGTGTCTGGAGTGAGAACATCAATGTAGCTTTGGATGTTGCCAGTAAAATTAAAGCCGGTTCAGTATGGGTGAATTGCACCAATCTATTCGATGGAGCGGCGGGTTTTGGTGGTTATCGTGAGTCAGGGTTCGGTCGTGAAGGTGGCAGGGAAGGTTTGTTCGAATATATACGCCCCGCCTGGCAGGCGCGACCACGTTCTTCGTTCCAACCACCAGCACAGGAAGAAACCATACTCAAGTGGGGTGAACATATTCCAGAACGCCCGCTAATGCCTGCAAAGGTTTTAGGAAAAGAAAACGAACATCCATCCGTGGATCGGACACCGAAGATGTATATCGGAGGCAAACAGGTTCGTCCTGATGGTAATTACACTCGTTTCGTCCTCAATGAGCAGGGAAAATTGATCGGCCAGGTCGGGGACGGCAACCGCAAGGATATCCGCGAAGCGGTCGAGGCCGCACATGCTGCTCATTCTGCCAAACCTGGCTGGGCGATGCGTCATGGATACAATCGTTCACAGATCCTGTATTTCATGGCTGAGAACCTGGAAGCTCGAAATACAGAATTCGTCAACAGGTTGATGAGCATGACTTCATGCACAAAGAGAACAGCTCAGAATGAAGTGGATGCATCGGTCATCCGATTGTTCACATATGCGGCATGGGCTGATAAATTTGGTGGAACCGTTCAGGAAACAACTCTGCATGGGATAACGGTCGCGGTGAATGAACCAGTTGGAGTGATCGGAATCCTTTGCCCGGATGTATTCCCATTACTCGGTTTCGTCTCCCTGGTTGCTCCAGCCATCGCCCGGGGAAATACGGTAGTGGCTGTTCCCAGCCAAAAATATCCTCTCAGCACAACGGATCTATACCAGGTATTGGACACATCGGATGTTCCTGCAGGTGTAATTAATATCGTTACCGGGGACCGGGATCACCTGGCAAAAACCCTGGTACAGCATGAGGATGTAGATTCGGTCTGGTATTTTGGAAATGCTGAAGGCAGTTATCAGGTTGAATATGAATCAGCTGCCAATATGAAACGAACCTGGGTCGGTTATGGAATAAGTCGAAACTGGCTTGATCGCGAACAGGGTGAGGGGCATGAATTCCTGCATGAGGCTACACAGGTTAAAAACATCTGGGTACCTACAGGTGAGTAGGAAATGAATGGATATGATGTATATTAGAACCATCGATAAGGAGTAACAATTCATACTTTAGAAGTATTAATTTGAAGATTTACTGGTTGCTCTCGACCGTTTAATTATTGGGGTGTAATCTGTTGAAAGGAATTAATAATAAGAAACCAATCGCTACAGCCGCCTCGCCCAATTGCACCCCAAGTGACTGCATATGACCAAAAAAAGGTATTTGAGGTAAAGTCTGAGTTCCCATACCGAACACGTCAGCCATTCCTGAAAAAACGGCAATAACGTACCCTGTGCTGACCAAGCGTAAACCGATATCAGCTGGGATCGTTCGTGGTCCGTTTCCCCATAATGCCATCAAGCTAATGTATCCTCCAATGCAAATGATGGCAAGCCCAACCAAAAATACAGATATTTGAATGAACCCGACAACCTGGCTGCGATCCCAACCAAACCAGCCTGGACGTGCACCCACGAGGAAAATGAATAATCCGATCAAAGTCATAGAAAGACCGATTCGGATCCGCCAGATGGGGAAATTGCTTAAACCAGTAACTGGTGTGGTTTTTTGGGACAGTTGTCCTTCAGAGTTCATGCCGGTAAATTCTCCTGAAGTGTTCGCAACCAATTTCCTCCCATAATCAATTCCATATCTTCTTGTGAATACCCTCGATTGGCAAGAATGGGGGTAAGTTTTTGCATGTCAGCGATGGTATCCACATCAGCCGGGGAAGATTCGAGACCAAATCCACCATCGAAATCCGTACCGAGACCGACATGGCGGGAGTCGCCGGCTAATTGGCAGATATGATCGATATGTCCTGCGAATAAGGAGTCCAGCGTAAAATCCTGGCGTCCATCTGTTTTCTTCCAATCGTACTTTAGAAAAGGTAGAGCTGGAATCACGCCAATGACACCATTACGTTGAATGATTTTTTTAATGACCTCATCTGAAAGCATTCGATTTCCGGTATAGTTTGCCAAAAGCGTTGCACAATTGGCATGGCTGGCTATGATGGGACCACGGTATTCATCCAGGGCTTCCCTGGATGCTATTTCATCCATATGGCTTAAATCAAGGGTCATCCCAATCTCAGCCATCCCATGTAACAAGTCGCGTCCATCCTCAGTTAAAGGACCTGGTTCCCGGGTTCCACCGCAGAATCGAGTCCCAGCCCATGCCGGTCCAATGATGCGAACACCTAGAAACCACCATTCTTCAAGTTCAGAAGGTTTGAGCACCCCTTCAGCACCTTCCATCAGGATCACCAAACCGACTGGATGGCCTGGTTGTGGATTTTTCCAGTGCTGAAGGACAGATTTTAATTCTTTCCCATCGCGGATCAATTGATACTTATCCGGATATTTATCCACCAACAAATGATACACATCCACCTGTGAGCGATACCTTTGGTGGGCTTCTTTATAATTCTTATAAGCCTGAGTATCCCAGTCTCCCAGTTTTCGGCGTTCGGGTGACACGAAAAGGGTGGAAAAAACTACCGCAACCTGACCACTCTGATAGTCTTCCCATCCGAGAACTGTGTTGTCCGTATGAGTTAAAATTGGACTATTCGCTTCAATTTTCCGAGTCTCAAATGCTGAATGGGTATAATCCCGATTCAGAGTCAGGATATTCCAGGCTAGGTCTTCGTGCGCATCGATTATGATCGGCATGTGGTTTCAAAAAGAGCGCACCTGATGGTGCGCTCAAATATATCTCAAGCGGCGGGTTCAGGTTTTTCTTCTGAACCCAGATCGAGTTCAAAAGCAGCCAGATCCTGGTCTTTATAAGCACCAGAATCCACTTTGCGCAGACTCAATCCGATCCTGCGTTGTTCCGAATCGATGCGAATGATCCTCAAGGTTAATTTTTCTCCCTCTTTTAATTTTTCCTTGGGGTGCTCGATCCGGGTTTCACTTATTTCTGAGATGTGAATAAGACCTTCCACATCACCGTCCAATCTTGCAAATGCTCCAAACTTGGTAAGCCGGGTGATCTCGCCTTCAACGAGTTGTCCAACCTGGAATTTCTCCACACGCTCTGACCAAGGATCGTCAGTCAGGGCTCGAAGAGATAATCCGATGCGTTTCTTCTCACGGTCAATGCTGATGATCTTTACGGTGACTTCCTGCCCGACTTCCAGAACTTCACTGGAATGTTGAACCCTTTCCCAGGATAATTCAGAGAGATGAACCAATCCATCTGCCCCATTGATATTTACAAATGCTCCAAAATCTGCCAAGCTAGTGACACGACCTGTGCGGATCTCACCTTCCTGAAGCTCGTCGATAACGCGTTCTTTCAAGGATTGACGTGTCTCGGTATTGGTGGCGCGCTCTGAAAGGATCAAACGCCGACGGGAACGGTCAACTTCAATCACTCTGACAGAAATGGGCTGCGACACCATCTTTGCCCAGCGTTGTTCGGGTGTGTCTCCACTGGCAGACATGCGTCGGCTCATACTGATCTGGGAAGCAGGAACAAAACCGCGTAATCCATGTACAGGAACGATCAAACCACCTTTGTTGAAACCATCGACCACACCTTCAAAGACTTCACCATTAGCGAGCATTTTCTCGACAATCTCCCAGCCCATCTGTTCCTGAGCCCGGGTAAAGGAGAGTACAACATTTCCATTATTGTCTTCTGGAGAAACAACATACACTGAAATTTCCTGCCCCACCTTGAAAGCATTTCGATCTTCGGTTGAAATTTGTTCCAACTCCCGACCCGTGATAACGCCTTCAGATTTTGCCCCAACACTGACAAGGATCTGGCTGGAACCGATACTGGCGATCACACCAGTGCGAATCTCGTCAGCCTGTGGGAAATCCAAAGCCAAGCCTTCTTCCAAAAGCAGGGTTTCCATGTTTGTCGCACTATTCTGATTGCCTTCGACTAGCGGTGTGCTCTCGGACAGATCCCCCTGCCCGATGGGAGCTTCTATTTGTTCCATAATGTGATTGACTCCGATTATTAAAGATATCTTAGAATTATACAGGCTAATTAACAAGTTGGCAACCCTGGTTTTTGAAAATTACTTTGAGGTAATGAATTTTTCCTTCAAGGATAATTAAAAGCGAGTTATAATCCGCTCGGAGTTTATATGCCTTCAATTTACCCTTTTACTGCTGTCGTTGGTCAAGATCGGATGCGCCGGGCGCTTATTCTAAATGCAGTCGATCCTCGAATTGGTGGAGTTCTAATCCGTGGGGAAAGAGGAACCGCCAAGTCCACTGCTGCTCGCGCCCTGGCTGCATTATTGCCCAGTGTAAATGTTGTCAAAGATTGCCGTTTCGGTTGTGATCCAGAACAACCCATAACCTGGTGCACAGAGTGCCGTGAGCGGTCTGCAAAAGGTCATCCATTGCCAACAACAACTCGGATGACATCCTTTGTGAACCTGCCCGTTTCAGCAACCGAGGATCGGGTCGTTGGAACACTGGATATTGAGCAAGCCATACAGAAAGGCGAGAGACATTTCGAACCAGGAGTATTGGCTGCAGCCAATCGTGGATTGTTATATATTGATGAAGTAAATCTACTGGATGACCATGTAGTGGATCTGCTATTAGATTCTGCTGCGATGGGAATGAACATTGTTGAGCGGGAAGGTATTTCGTTCTCTCATCCAGCCCGATTCATCCTGGTGGGTACCATGAATCCAGAGGAAGGAGACCTACGCCCCCAACTATTAGACCGTTTTGCCCTGTCTGTGGAGATAACCGGCATTCGCGAAGCCCGCGAGCGAGTTTTGATCATGGAACGCAATTTGGGATTTGAAGCGGATCCCGACGCATTTCGAAAAAATTGGTTACCAATGGAAGAAGAATTATCACGGCAGATCAGTCAGGCACGTTCCCTGATTGAAAAAGTCACTTATTCACGGCGTGATTTGCTTTCCATCGCGGCATTGACAGCCTCGTTGAATGTAGATGGTCATCGTGCTGATCTGGTCATCTTAAAAGCCGCCCGTGCACATGCTGCTTTTGAAGGTCGCACCACCATCACGGACCGAGATATCGCGCTTGCAGCCGAGCTGGCTTTACCACACCGTATCAAGCGCGGTCCATTCCATCAATCCGAGATCACACCCGACCAGCTCCAGGAACGAATAGAACAGTTGCAGGGATCGACTGCCGAGAGCGAACCTTCTGAGGATGAAACCCCCGAAGCTGATTCAGAATCTCAAAAAAAAAAGTAATTTCTGAAACTTCAGAGGAAGAAACATCCAGTCAGCCCAGTGCAGAGCCGGGTCAACAGGCTGTTTTTGATAAACATGATGCCCACTGGTGGGATGGAGGACAGCAGGTAAAAGTTGGCGAAACGTTCGAACCTAGAAAACTGGATACGCCTCTAGACAAACTCACACGCCGGCATGCGGGAAGAAGGTCTCGTACTCATACAAAAAGAAAACGGGGGCGATATATCCAGGCTCGACCTGCTGGAGGTAAGACAGATGACCTGGCGTTCGATGCCACATTACGGGCAGCAGCTCCTTTTCAGAACCGGCGAATTGAACAACGAAAACATGTCGCATTTGCCGTCCAACCGATGGATTTCCAGCGCAAGGTTAGAGTTAAAAAAGCCTCCAACCTAATTCTTTTCCTGGTGGATGCTTCCTGGTCGATGGCAGTGGCAGAACGCATGGCAGCCACCAAAGGTGCCATTCTCTCTTTGCTGACAGATGCCTACCAAAGGCGTGACCGGGTCGGTTTAATCGTATTTCAAAAGGATCGGGCGACACTCATTCTTCCGCCGACCGCATCTGTTCACCTTGCACAGCGTGCCTTGGTGGACATCCCTGTCGGAGGAAAAACACCCCTTTCGGCAGGATTATTGATGGCTTATGATGTTCTCCGGCAGGAACAAACCCTTCATCCGGATGTTGAGCCGCTCTTGATGGTACTAACGGATGGTGCCGGTAATGTATCCATCGGCGCAATACCACCTCAGGAAGAAGCCTATCAATTTGGCGACCAGATCTCCAGTCATAATTATCGCAGTGTGGTCATCAACATGGAACATGTATCATTCGACCAGGGTCTGGCTCAGGCTCTGGCGGACCATTTGAAAGCCCCCTGTTATACTCTAACCGAATTAAAAGCTGAAAATCTGTACTATACTGTCAGACAGGAAATGCTTGAAACCAGAAAGCAGGTACAGACCAAGTGAGTGAAAGGATCGGTATTTTTGGCGGGACATTTGACCCCCCCCATATAGGGCACCTAATCCTGGCTGGGGAGGCAGTTGATTTCCTTAAGCTTGACAGGTTGCTCTGGTTACTGACCCCGAATCCACCCCATAAACGCAACCAATCGCTAACAGACTGGCAGCACAGACTGGCGATGCTGGAGTCCTGCCTTGTTGGCAACCCTCAGTTTGAAATATCCCGGGTGGATATCGATCGCAAAGCTCCTCATTATGCTGTGGATACGATGCATATCCTCGCGAATGAGATCCCTGATACTGAACTGGTCTATATAATGGGAGGCGATTCCTTATGTGATCTGCCAGACTGGCATAAACCGGCTGAATTCGTGCAAGCGTGCCATTTAATAGGTGTAATGCGCAGACCGGGAGATATGATTAATCTCGGTCAACTTGAAGTCATATTTCCTGGATTGAGTGCAAAAGTCCGATTTATGGATGCACCGTTGTTGAGCATCGCTTCCCACCAGATCCGACAACGGATCCGTGAAAATCGACCATTCCGTTATTATGTGCCAACGTCGGTTTATTCATATATTTTGGAACATAAACTTTACCGGTAACCTCCCCTTTCAACTGGATATTGTTCTTTAGAATTAACAGCAAAAAGCAGGATATTGCCCGCTTTTTTTTTTGACCAAGCTGGGGAGTCAAGGAAAGGCTTTTATTTGGAATAAATGATCAACCCACAGCGCTGACGGTATTTGAAGCAGCGGAGGTCTGCACGAATTTCAAAAGATCATGAGCCAGGTTGGCACCGCGGCTGGCGATGATACCTGTTAAAACCACCCCAATATATTCACTGACAACAGGATCACCAATAAGAACGGGCAAATTAAGAAAAGTGAATAAATTCACCTTTACAATCAAGCACAAACCGATCCCAATGATCAATGAGATCATCGTATCCTTGTTCCAACCTTTTTCCCGATCGTAAAGGGGTTTTATGGTCTGGATAAACGATTCCACCAGGAAAGCAATCAGCAACAATTCATTAATATCCATGTGAGTACTCCTTATCCAAAAGCTCGCTCTAGATACAGTCATTTTACAGATTTTGGAGACACCAGACAACCATATTTAGTCCCCAAAATCCTTTAAATTCGAATGCTTATTAATAGGGGGATAAATTGGTTGCATTTTGTCCGATTTAGATGTAAAATAATTCAAATTAATTCAAATCATATTATTTGGAGGAACCTATGTCTGAACAACCTGTCAATCCAGAAATCACCAGTGACGATAAGCTCTGGGCACTGCTAGCTTATGCCCTCTCACCCATCGTCCCCATCATCATTCTACTGATGGAAGATAAGAAGAACCGTCCGTTCCTGCGAGCTCACAACGCCCAGGCTCTTGCATGGGGTCTCGTCAATCTTGTGGCTGGATCAGCCCTTTCAGCCCTTCTTTTCTTTTGCTTTGGTGCACCCTCATTAATCATCTGGATCGTGGGTTTGTACTGGGGATTTAAAGCATACAAAGGCGAATACGTAAATATTCCGGTCATTACTGACTTCTGCAAGAAACAGGGTTGGGCATAACAATCTCCTCCTGTAACGAAAAGTAATATTTAACATTGGAATGTGAGCGATATCCTTAATCGCTCACATTCTATTTATTTCTATAAAAAAATAATGGAAGTGGTTTTTTCCCAAGTTCATTCATTCCTTATGATAAACTTGTTTTGTTAATTTACATTTGGAATATAAAGGAATTTTTATGTGTGGGATATTTGGAATTGTTGCCGATAAGGAGAAACTCCTAGGACCTATCCTGATCGAAGCGGCTCAAAGATTAACCTATCGTGGTTACGACTCTGTGGGAGCAGCGACCCTGAAAGATAATGGTGAGATCGATCTTCGCAAGGATGTCGGTCGGGTAGAAGTGGTTTCCAAAAAATACAACTTTTCCGAGATGGTGGGACGAAGAGGCATCATCCAATTACGCTGGGCAACATTCGGTGCCCCTTCCCAAATCAATTCGCAACCGCACCTTGATTCCGATGGCGATCTGGTCGGGGCACACAATGGCAATGTGGTGAATAATATCGAACTGCGCCAGCAATTCATCGATGAAGGGTTGACCGTCCGTTCACAGAATGATGGCGAGACTTGTGTTCACGCGGTTGAAAGATACCTTAAACGCGGCTACGAATTCATCGATGCCATTCGGCTGGCTTATGGAGACCTTGAAGGAGACTATGCCTTCGTGATCGGACGCAGCAATGAGGATCGTTTGTATGCGATCAAAAAAGGTTCCGGACTGGTTATTGGAATTGGCGATGATTTTACCTGTCTTTCTTCAGACCTGCCCTCCATACTGCCACTCACCCGCAACATCGTTCGTCCGCAGGATGGTGAGATCATCACATTATGGGCAGACCGTGTGGAACTTCGCTCAGTTAAGGATGGCAGGCTCATTCTACGTGACCAGGAAGTTATCACAGAAAGCATGGATGTAGTCCAAAAAGGTGGATATGCCCATTTCATGCTCAAGGAGATCCATGAACAACCGCAGGTAGCCAGGGAGCTACTGCACATGCTGGGGGGATCTGATGAAATGGAAACTGTGCTCAAACAGATCGAAAATTCACGGAATGTATACCTGGTTGGATGCGGCACAAGTTATCATGCCTGCCTGGCTGGGTCCGTTTATTTTGCCCAGATAGCCGGGAAAGCGGCAATCCCTGTGCTGGCACCACAGTTCATTCCACAATATTCACCAGCCGTGAACCACCAGGATGTCGGTTTATTCGTAAGCCAGTCCGGGGAGACGAAGGATGTTTTGAATGCTTTACAGGCTGCGGAAAAGAATGGAATGAATAGCCTGGGTCTTGCCAATGTGATCGGTTCCACCCTGACCAAGGCAACTTCATTTTGTCTGCCGTTATGCTGCGGATATGAGATCAGTGTCCCCGCCACCAAAACCTTCACCAACCAGGTGATCACCTTCTTATACCTGGCTATGCGGCTAGCGGGTCTTGACCCACATGAACTGGATGGCATCCCTGAGTTGATGGAAAAGACGATCGAGATGACCTCCAACCCGATCAATGAAATCGCAGGTTCAATAAACGAGTGGAATGATCTGTACATTCTTGGTTACGGAGGCACCTACCCGATCGCGCTCGAGGGAGCTTTGAAACTTAAAGAAATCACCTATGCGCATTGTGAGGGCATGTTATCCACTGAATTCAAGCATGGACCTCTATCGGCAGTCAGCGAGGGTTACCCGGTGATCTTTATCAGTGGACCACAAGATGTTTCATTGATCGTGAGTGGCATCAATGAGGTCACCTGCCGTGGAGCCCGTGCCATCGCAATCGGTGAAGAAGATCCCCGACTGCGTGCCAACGCCACCAACCTGGTGCTGATCCCGAAATCCACCACCCAGATCGCACCGCTTCTGGCTGTTATTCCTTTGCAATTGCTTTCATATGAAATGAGTATCTTACGCGGGTTTGATCCCGATTTTCCAAGAAACCTGAGTAAAACCCTCACAGTGGATTGACTGTTCTTAATAATAAAAAACGGATTTCACACAACAAACAACATTTCAACCCTTGGTGATAGAAATCTTGTTTCAAAGGTACAGGTATAATCAATTTGTAACTTCGAAAGAGAATTCAACAAATGACTTCTTCTGTAAGCTGAGGCAATTTTTCATGATTTTCTCGTCTTCCATCGTTGCCTGGGTCGGCTCCTGTATCTTAGGATACTTGAGCGGTTCCCTACCCTTCGCCCTATGGATCACAAGGTTAGTCAAAGGTGTGGATGTGCGGATGGCAGGGTCCGGTCATGCAACCACTACCAATACAATCCGGCAGGCAGGATTTGGACCCGGGGCATTGGTTTTCATTCTCGACCTAGGCAAGGGATATATTCCCACCTGGCTGGCAATGCAGTACGGGCTCCCCACCTGGGTCATATCTTTGACAGCTGCATTGGCAGTCGCAGGTCATTGTTGGTCTTTATTTTCCGGTTTTCGAGGTGGTATGGGGCTGGCTACCAGCGGAGGCGCTCTTCTGGCAGCCAAACCGATCGGTTTTATCATTGCTCTTGGCATCCTGATCAGCTTGACGTTACTGATACGTCACAGCGCGCGAGCTGCAGTTTTCACCGGTGTTTTGATGGGACCGATCATGTGGGTATTGGGAGTGCGTAACCTGGTTTTTTGGATCGCGATTGCAACGGGTGTGGTCATTGCATTACGTTTCCTTTCGGATTGGAATCGAAAATACCGCGAACTGTGGCTTGACAGGGAGAAACCTGCACAATGAATGCGACTGAAAAAAAATGCCTGGTTCTGGGTGCAACAGGCTTTATTGGAGGGCATATCGCTTTACGTGCTGCGCAGGAGGGATACCAGGTACGAGGTTTACGGCGAAACCCAGAATCATCCGGACACCTTGGGGCAACACAAATTGAATGGTACGATGGGAATTTAGAAGAATTGGCTTCCATGGTGAGAGCCATGCAGGGAGTTGATGTTGTTTTCCATGCTGCCGGATATTATCCTACTCACAGCATTCCTAGAGAAGTTCCCAAGCAAGTTGCTTTCGCTGTGGACCAGATCCTAGGGGTTATACAGGCAGCTCGAATGGCGGAGGTAAAAAAATTTGTCTTCACTTCGTCATTAACAACCATAGGGAATCCAACATCAGGAAGCAATCGTCTTGCAAATGAAACTGATATATACATCCCAGGTACCGTCGGTAAAAGTGCGTATTATGAATCAAAGATCGCCATGGAAACTCGAGTGCTTGATGCGGTGGGCGAAGGTTTTCCAGCTGTTGTGGTGAACCCAACGGCTGTTTTTGGCCCCGGTGATGTGCATCTGACCCTGGGTAAGATCCTGCTTGCCATCAAACGCGGGTATGCTATTGCCTGGATACCTGCAAAGACCAATGTGGTGGATGTGCGTGATGTCGCAGCCGGACACCTGGCTGCTGCCAAGAGAGGCCGCATCGGCGAACGCTACATTCTGGGTGGATTCAACATGAGTGTGAAAACGATCATTGATATCGTCGCCAACCTATATAATATCCATCCACCTTTTTTTCAGATCTCCACCAAGACCCTCCAAAGAATAGTGGCTTTGGTGGATCTAATTCCATTTTTATCAACCGGGAATCATTTGCGTGCCATTCCATACTGGCAAAGTTTTAATACCGAAAAAGCTGAAAAAGAGTTGGGGTGTCAAACCCGTCCATTCGGTGATACCATTCATGACGCAATCGAATGGTTCCGAGAAAATGGAATCAAGGTTTAAATTCTTGAAAACAATCACATAGAGACTGGGAAGGGGATATGACGAAGAGATTAATTATCAATGCAGATGATTATGGTCGCACGCAGGGAGTCTCGGAAGGCATTCGCTCTGCCCACCTGAATGGCATCGTCACCTCGACAACTGCCATGATGAATATGCCTGGGATCGAGGCAGCCCTGGAGAAAGCCCAAAGGGATTGTCCCAAACTTGGTATTGGAGTTCACCTGGTGCTGACCGCGGGAAAGCCATTACTACCCCCCTCAACGGTGTCAACGCTGACAGGAGGCGGAGACCATTTTCCAACTGCAACTGGGTTCGTGGATATCCTCCCTGGTCTTGACACCGACCAGGTACGTTCCGAATGGGAAGCCCAGGTTCAAAAATTCATCCGTTTAACGGGAAAGAAACCAGATCACTTGGATTCACACCATCACACATCGTATTTCACAACCCACCTTTTCGAAAACATGCTGGAGATGGCAATTGACCTTGATTGTGCCATCCGTCCACCCCTTGCGGATGGGAACTCGGATCTGCCGATGGACCTACCGTCTGAGCTCAGCCAGCAAGCCACGGATTTCCTGCCACAGTTATTGGAGCGATTCAACCCACGCGCACCGGAAAATTTCTACTCCAATTTTTACGATGAGACTGCCACGATGGAGACTATAATTCAAATCCTGGGAGATTTACAAGATGGGACCTCCGAGATGATGTGTCACCCCGGTATAGCGGACAAGGAATTGATCAGCGGCTCAATTTACAACATACAACGTGAAAATGAGCTTAATTTGTTGAAAGATCCTTCCATCAGATCCCTGATCTTCAAGCAGGACGTTCAACTGATCAATTACTCCAGACTTTAATGAATTTCCACAATTGAAAACCATGAACCCAAAGTCGATCTTTGCAGCAGAAATATTAGAACAACCGCTTGCAATGCAACGATTGATAACATTGGGGGACACAGGAATCAAAAATGTGGCGAGTGCCATCCGAAGCAGATCCCCGCGTTACGTCATGCTGGTGGCGCGGGGCAGTTCCGATAACGCAGCCAGATATGGACAATATGTCTTTGGCGCTTACAATAAACTCCCGGTTGCTCTCGCCACACCCTCGCTATTTACCATATATCATCAACCACCCAATTTACAGGATGCATTGGTCATCTCAGTCTCCCAATCCGGTCAATCCCCCGATCTTCTGGCAGTGATGGAATCCGCCCGCGAACAGGGTGCAATGACCGTATCCATCACCAATTCACCTGGATCACCTCTGGCGCAGCTCTCGGATTTTTGTATCAACCTGCGAGCAGGAGAAGAAAGAAGTGTGGCTGCCTCCAAATCCTATACCAATTCCCTGCTGGCGCTGGCATTACTCAGCACGCACCTGGCACAAGATGAGAAAAGGAAAAAAGAGATCTTGCGCATCCCTGAAATTCTGGCTGGTGTTTTGCCAGGAATGGATAAGATCCTTTCGCTCGCGGCTGAAGATCGTCAAACCCAAGCAGCTGTGGTTATTGGTCGGGGTTTCAATTATTCAACAGCATTCGAGATCGCATTAAAACTTAAGGAATTAACTTACCTCTTAGCTGAACCCTATTCATCAGCAGACTTCAAGCATGGACCGGTCGCCACTGTTCAGAATGGTTTCTTAGTGATCGCGGTCATACCCGAAGGTAAAGTTTATAACGAATTGACCAGTTTTATGGAGCAATTAAAACTGAATGCACCCCGACTGATCATAATTTCCCCTTTAAAACAGGCTCTTGATCTTGCGAGTTTTCCGATTTCCATACCCGCGGGGATACCTGAATGGTTGTCTCCTCTGGTGGCGGTCGTCCCCGGTCAAATGTATGCGCTCGGGTTGGCGCTGGCTCGCGGCATTAACCCAGACCACCCACGTGGATTGGGTAAAGTAACCCTGACCAACTAGTCTTGTTTTTCCCCGCTTAAATCCATCCACATCGTCTTGAATTTCAAAGCATCCACTTCCATGACAGGGCTTTCGCACATGATACGCCCGGATGCTTTCGAATCCTGCAAAGCAAGGAACAAAGCCTTAAAATCCATATCTGCTTCTTCCAAGATGAGGTGATTTTTTTCGCCTTTCGGTCCGTAATTTATTCCCGACAAGTGAATATGCATGTGGTTAATGCTATCTGTTCCAAGCTCATTCTGATATGTCTTCAAAACCTGCATCCATTCCTGATATGTATTCATGGTTCCATTACCGGTGCGGGCATGCAGATGAGCGAAATCCATGCACGGGATGACACCTTCCACAGCTTTTGCCAGTTGCAGGGAATCCTCCAGGGAGCCTATCACTGCAATTTTCCCCATGGTTTCCGGCCGCAAGGTCACGGGATTACCTGCTTCACGGATCTCGTCCTGGATACCCTGCAATCTGGGAACCACAACCTTAATCACTTCTTCAAAAGGGCGCCCGAAATAGGATCCGGGATGGAAAACTATATCTGTCGCGCCGGCAAGGTTACCAAAATAAGCTGCATTGGTAAGATATAGACGTAATCGAAGCCATTTTTCTTCATCGCAATTCAGATTAATGTAATAAGGGGCGTGAACAGAAATGGCGACATTGGTTTCTTTAGCAGTTGCATTTATTGTTGCACAGGTCGTTTCAGAGACCCGTACTCCCTGCACCCAGGCGAGTTCCAGTGCATCCAAACCGATAGACCTGGAATACTTGACCCCTCCAACTGACCCACCCGGATTTTTAGGTGTAGCTTGAGGTGAACCGACCGTACCAAAACGAAATGAAAGCATTATTAATCCTTTCGTTAAGTAATATCCAGTAATTTGAAAGAGCTAGTGCTTGAGCCATGTGAGCAGATATGACCAGAGGGGTGGTCCCAATATTAAAAGACCAACGATGATGGATGTGAGGGCTGTGATCAAGACCGCGGCAGCACCTACATCCTTACCTGTTTTCGCCAGCGGGTGATGGGAAGGGCTGGCTAAATCCACAACGGCTTCCAGAGCAGTGTTTAAGAATTCAGCCATCCACACCATGCAGATAACCGTAATCAACATTGCCCAATCTCTTATTGGCAGATGCAGTACCCACCCAGCAAGGAATGCTAAAATTGTTGCAACGGCATGGATCCATGCGTTTCGTTGGGTATGGATGACATGCCACCAGCCTCGAAAAGCATGCCTGAACGAGTCAAGTCGTGTGCGGATAAACGTCAGCAAGTGATATCCTTAATCAGATTCCTCAGGAATGTTAATTCCTTTCAGACCCAGATCGTTGAGAACTGCCTCCTGTAATTTCCACATATGGGCTTTGGTTATCTTTTCTGCATGATCATAACCGAGCAGATGTAGAACTCCATGGATTGTGAGCAATTGAAGTTCAATTTCAACCGAGTGACCAGCCTGCAAAGACTGTTTGAGCGCCTGCGGAAAAGAGATGGCTATATCCCCCAAATACGGCCTCCCTGTGTCCGGGTCAGTTTCATCCGAAGGAAATGATAGCACATCGGTCGTACTGTCGATACTTCTGAACTGCATGTTCAGTTTACGCAAGTGAGAATCATCCGTGACCTCCACTGTCAGATCTTCATCGGAGGTTTTCGACGCTATTTTAAGTGCGGTTTGACCGGCTTTTTCGATCATGCTGGTTTGAACCAATTCCGTCAATTTGCTATCAATCTCTACGAAAATCATTCTTCTTTCCTGGAGGCAGATCGTTTTACCCGGGTGAATTTGTTGAACTTTCATTTACAGAAGGTTGCTCGGAAGCGGGAGGAACCTCGGGCTGGAGATTGTCCTCCTTTGGATATTCAATTCGAGGGTGGGACACTCCCTGTAAAGTAGCGATAAAAGATTCGATCACTGTTCCAAGTTCGCGCTGGGTGAGAGGGGTATCATCAAGTTGTTTTTCCTTTTGGGCATTTAATACGACTTTTCTAATAATTTCCCTTAATTCATCCTCTGTTTTTGGTTGTTTTGCCCGGACAATCGCTTCGGCACCGTCTGCAAACATTAGCAAAGCAGTTTCCTTTGACCTGGGTGCCGGTCCGGGGTAACGGAAATCTTCCTCATTTACTGATCCTTTATCCAACGCGGCTAATTCCAACGCACGATTGTACTGATAACGGGTTAATAGGGTGCCGTGATGTTCAGATATAAAATCCTGTATACGCTTGGGTAATCGATATTTTCGAGCCAACGCAAGACCATTTGAAACATGCGCAATGATGGTTTTGGCACTTGAAACCGGGTCGATATCGTTATGCGGATTAAGATTTCCGAGTGTTTGATTTTCAATGAAAAATGGGGCATTTTCAGATTTACCCACATCGTGGTAAAGCGCACCCACCCTGGTCAAAAGGGTATCCGCGCCGATCTTTTCAGCAGCCTGCTCGGCAAGATTCATTACCTGCAAACAGTGCTGATATGTACCTGGAGCCTGGCGCAAGAAATATTTGAGCAGTGGGTAATCTGGTCGAGATATTTCCAATAGTTGCAGCGCGGTTGTTGAGCCCAGAAATTGTGAAAAAATGAATTGCATTAATAATGCCAAGCTTGTCGAAGCGATGCCATTAAAAACTGCTGCTGCAGCCAATGTAGCCACCCCGACCACATCCGTGTTGATGTTAGGAAACCTGTAAGCGATCACAACTGCAAAACCAACGCAAGCGATCGCAGCTGCAGCCCAGAGAAAGTGACCGACACGTCTTGCAGATCCAAGTGCCAGAATGGCACTGACACTACTCAGAAAGTAATATGGCATCAGGTCGAGTGCGTTCGGCAGTCCATAAGCAGTTAACACACACAGGATCAGGGAAAGAATAATTCCACTCTCGATTCCAAATAGGGATGAGATCAATAAACCAAAAGCGGGAATGGGGAAGAGATATGGAACGATCGTCCTATTCGGAATACTAAAGCGAGCGCTGGCGAAGAAAATCAGAAAAAGGATGGAAATTAAGAGTAGACTTCGCAGATCCTTTGCATATTTTGGTCGATTTCTATTAAGGAATAACACTTCAAGCACTGCACCCAGAATCACCAGTGCGACACCCCCCAGAAATTCAAAGCGGTGGTCCACAGGAGTAATTAGATTTTGAATTTTAAGGGCTTCATATGTCACAGGAGTAATAACCTGTCCGCTGGAGACAATCATCTCACCCTGTCGGTATGATTTTAAAACCGGTTGTACGGAATTACGCGCCAATAAACGTGCGGCGTCGGTCAACTCTGGACTATAAAAACTATTAACTGTAACAAAAGGTGAAACCAGGTCAACAACATCATTTATTTCATCTTCATTCAAGGAGAGACTGACCTTATAAACCAGCCCCTGCATTACCGAGTCCAATCCATCACTGCGAATGGGGGCACGCATCACCTGTTCAAGGACATTCGAGGCTTCCGCCTTGACCAATTCCCATCGTTCATTCGTTAAGAATAGCAAGTTTGAACTGATTTCCTGATCGAAATTGGAGCCCTTGATCGCCACCAAACTGGTGATCTTTTCTGCATTTGTTGAAATTGGATCATTCCTTACCCGGCTGATGGTCAAAAGGACATTATGCAGTTTTTCGAGCTGAGCTCTTGCAACAGATGGATCCGGAGGAGCATAAACTGGATCAACAGCACGCTCTGCTTCTGTTCTGGCTTCTTCTGTAAGCAACTCACTAATAAATTCAATATATTTCGGCGCCCGCAATTCTTGCTGGGCTACATCCCCGATTTTGAGGGAAGGACTTGCAGGACGAAAAGCCCAGGGTTGTACCAAAATCGCATAAGACAGGATAACAACACAAAGTAGAATGACACCTGAAAGAAAAAGATGCCTTGATTTGAAGACTCTTGAATTATTAGGGATTATCATTGATCAATCAGGTTATTAATAATTGCCGGACAACCTGGCTGAGCCGGTCTCCAGGAACTCTTCCCTGAACCCTGGGGATCAATATTTTCATAACTTTACCCATATCCGCCGGTGAGAGCGCGCCACATTCAAGGATTGAAGCCCTGACCAATTCAACCAGTTCGGCTCCATTGAGTTCAACCGGTAGATAGGTTTTGAGAACATCGATCTCCGCCTGGGTCGATGCAACCAGATCCTCACGACTGGCGTGGCGAGCTTCTTCGAGAGATTCGCGTCGGGTTTTAATCTCCTTCTGGATGACGCCCAGGATGGCGATATCGTCCAGTGTGATCCTGCGATCAATCTCGATCTGTTTTATGGCTGCCAATACCATCCGGACAGTACGGCGTGTAACATCATCGCCAGACCGCATGGCATCCTTTAGCGCATTTTCTAGTTTCTTAATCAATTCCATTTTTTACTCTTATCAAACTATTCTTAAAGAGCTCAAATAATCGAAAGGGATAAGGGTCTGTGTAAATTATACTCTCCCCGGAGGATAAACGACGATCCTTATCGTTGGGAATTTTTGGAAAAAATCAAGAGAATTCCATTCAATGTTTTGTCAACCATCTGGATCAGAATCCTCATTCATTTCTTCCGGATGTAGATCGTTTTTTCCACAGATGCATATATATCGCCTTGTCGATCTTTCAATTCGATATTATAAACACGTTCCAAGGAACGGTCCTTTTCCAATTGATCTTTAATAGTCTTTATTTCTTCATCGGGCAGAATAAAATGAGCAAATAATGTGGTCTTTCCGGGTTTCTTGAACTGGATCACTGCAGATTTATCCCAGACGATGTAATCTGCACCCAATCTCTGGATGAGCATGATCATATACATGGGATCAACTGAAGCATACATGCTTCCACCAAAGATCGTTCCGACATAATTACGAGTCCGCCAATTAAGTGGTATTTTGACCTTGATCTCACTCCAATCTGAAGCAATATATGTCAGCCTGCCCCCTGTACCATGGTAAGCAGGATGCAGATGAAAGAACGTTCGCATAAAGATTGTTCGCAAGGATTCAGGCATGTGGTGATCTTCCCATAAAACTGGATCGAACCGACCCATAAGATTATACGTCATCGGTATTGTCCAATGCAACCGATTATTCATTATTTGGTTATAATGCCTGCATGCATCGTTTCTTCACGCGCTCTGGTGATGATGGCAAGACTGGTTTGATCGGGGAAGGACGGGTTTCAAAAACCCATCCCCGTATAGAGATTCTTGGGACCCTGGATGAAGCTTCGGCTGCGCTTGGTTTTGCCCGCGCTACATGCGAGGATCCTGAAATAAATGAATTGGTCCTCGAAATCCAAAGAGACCTTTATAACATTATGTCAGAAATTGCCGCATCTCCTGAAAATAGAAAGCAATTTCAAAAAATGGACGAAGGACGAATCACGTGGCTGGAGTCCCAAATTGAGCATTACTCCATGGTTGTAGAGAATCCCAAGGAATTTATCCTTCCGGGCAGTACGATAACAGGAGCAGTTTTTTCGCTTGCCCGGACGATAATCCGCCGGGCTGAGAGAAGGTTGGCAGCTTGGCAAGAAGATGGATCAAATAATAACCCTCTTTTGATAAGATACACCAACCGCCTATCTTCGCTCTGCTTCGTTCTGGAATTATTTGAAACACAGTCAACGGGAAAATCCACTCCACTTGCAAAAGGAAAAACCTCCCTTTGATAGGAACCTTGATTAACATAGCTACCGTAATAATAGGTGGAGTACTGGGTTTTTTATTCGGTTCCCGTTTGCCAGAAAGACTACGCCAAACCGTGGTTGCAGGGTTGGGTTTATTCGTTCTGGTTTATGGTGTGTATAATTTTATCCAAACGAAAAACCCATTGGTCGTATTAGGCAGTGTTCTGATCGGTTCCCTGCTGGGGGAATGGTGGAAGATCGAAGATAGTCTGGGGAAAATGGGTAAATTCCTGGAAGCACGGTTCTCAGGAAATGACAGATCCAATCGTTTTGTGCATGGATTTCTGGTCGCATCCATTTTGTTCTGTGTTGGTCCCATGTCGATCCTTGGCTCGATACAAGATGGTCTAACCGGGAATTACAGTATCCTGGCAACCAAATCCATTCTGGACGGCTTTGCCGCCCTGGCGTTCACGTCGACCCTCGGAATAGGTGTGATGTTTTCAGTCATTGTGATCCTGGTCTATCAAGGTGGGATCAGCCTGCTGGCTGCCCAATTGAACCATGTGATCACTACACCGATGATGACTGAACTGACCGCGACCGGAGGTATTCTGCTTGTGGGAATCGCCATTTCAAGCCTTCTTGAAATTAAACAGATCCGCATGGGAAACTTTCTTCCAGCATTGATCGTAGCCCCTTTGATCGTTTTCGTTCTAGCCATCATTTAATCAATTAAATATAATTTAATAATTGAATCAAAGATCTCCCGAAAGATTTCGGGAGATCTTGTGCGCATGTATAATTGATGAATTAATAATATTCATTAAAACTGGTTATTATTTTCCACTCAAGGCAGAGTCAATCGTCGAAAAAAGAACATCAATGGAGGTTTGAATTCCATTTACAAAAATAGTTGGAGTTCCAGTGACACCTTTGTCGTTCGCATCGGTGTAATCCTTCTCGATTTCTGTTGCGTATTGATTCTGGTTGAAACAAGCTTTAAAATCGCTCATATTCAAATTCAAAGCTTGCGCGAATGCGACCAGACGTTTGTTTGAAAAAGCTCCCACATTTTCTCCAATCCAATTTGCGAACAGCATATCATGGTAATCCCAAAACCTTCCCTGAGCAGCTGCACACATGCTGGCGTTAGCCGCCTGGTGCGATTCTTTTGTAGTCGTCTGGGAGTCAATAAATGGATAATGATGGAAGGTATAGAAAACCTTGCCTGTTTCAACGTAGTCAGTCACAATCTGGGTTTCAAATTGCTGCGAATATTGCTTACAACCAGGACATTGGAAATCTTCCCAAACATCCACTTTAACGGGTGCATCAGTGTTACCCATGGAGGTCATCTTCACGGTGGCAGTAATGGCGCGAGGAGTGATCTGGGCAATTGTCCCAACTGGTTGAAGGGAAGGAAGGATCAATGCACTCGCAATTAATAATGCCCCGACAACAACCATGATAATAATGATCAGTCGCTGTTGTTTCTGCTGTTTTTTGTGTTTTTCACGCAATTCCTGACGCTTACTCATGAAATCTCCTTGAATGCTGTAATGTGAAGGATTTTGCCATATCCAAAGCGTTTTGTCCAGTAACAGGGATTAAAAATGGATATGAAAATTATGTAGTGATGTCCATCCCCAGGATTGTGATTATTGAATTGATATAGAAAAAAGCAAAGGATTCTAATTCTGTTATCCAAATTTGTAGAAAAAGAAAACTCTCTAAAGTGTATTTCCTGATCACCCTGTTATTTGACCTCATATTCATAGACCGGAAATCTTTCCCCGGTTTCGTGGAAACCCATTTTTTTGTACAAAGAAAGGGATGCCAGGTTATCACTCTGGGTATTTACTGAAATCGATTGAATCTTATTATGGGAGAACTGCTGGATCAAGTCTGACAACAGGACGCGTCCTATTCCTCTCCCTTGAAATTCAGGAATAATTGCCAGCCTGGCCAGATGCCCGCCAATAAGATTGGCGGTGCTTAACTGATACCCGATGATCCTGCCATCCATTTCTGCCACCGTCACTACGCTCGCTTGAGCAAGCGCTTTTCTCAGGGCTTGCTCGGAATTCTGCCAGATAACCTCGAAAGCAGTCCGATCCACTTCCACAACGGAAGTAATATCCGCATTTTCCATCTTGCGAATGTTTAATCCTGGATGTGGATCGCTTTGGGGAATCACCGACCCCCGCCAGGTAAGCATCACGATCTTTTGCCGGGATTGAAAATTACTACTCTCCAGGATCTCTCGAAACCAGCCCTGAATAGTTATGGCACAGACTTGTATTCCAGTTTGACCAAGAAAAAAGCCGCGAACTTTCCCCCAGAGCAAGTTCCAGGCTTCCTTGTGCGGGATTAATTTTCCACCCGAAAAAAACCTAATCCAGGCGATCCCGGGGGGATCTGGTGGACAGGCAAGAATTGATTCCACTTGCCCATTCAATTCAATTAAAAAATATGGAGGGAATCCCAGCCATTCAAGTGGAGTCCGCCAGTCAAGGTGGCGGTGGGCGATCACATCTTCATCGAACAATAAACGGGTAAGCTGATCACGGTCATCCATGACCGCCTGTCTGACCAGAGAATCCCTGGTTATCGCCATAAGCGCAAGAAAAGAAGCTTTTTCATGATGCGTTGTTTGAGACTGGGTTCTTTCACTTCGATCATGCCATCCTGCATTGACATCACTGCATTGATTAGCTTCCCCTGCACAGCCTGTATGGCTGCAATCGAGCGCATAACATCTGCCCTCAAAGCATCTTCCCCTGCTTCCCCGAGCAAACTTGCCGAACGCTCATACAATGAAATTGCTTCAGTCTTCTTTTTCAGTGCCGCCAAGGCTGCTGCCTGGTTAGCCAGAGCCATGCCCTGCCGGCGCTTATCCCCATATGCTTCAAATATCATATCAGTCCCTGTCACTGCGTTAAGGGATGCTTGTGCATTTCCATCCATAAGCAAGGCAACGGATTGATTATTTTTCATTTCCGCTGCCAGCAGTTCATCCCCAATTAATATGTATTCTGCAGAAGCTTGAGCAAATAATGTACCGGCTTCTTGATATTTTTTCTTTTGATAGGATTTCTTTGCATTCTCCACGATCAATTCGATGGTCATTTTAATCTCTTAACCCAACTAAAGAGTTATGTCCAACAATCCCTCGGCAACGGAACGCAATTTTTCTGAGGAAAGGTCACTTAGGGTTAATGCAAGCTTTAAATAAGGTCGATTGACAGGTTTACAGACAAATATGCGCAGATCGGGTGGTAATTGCAGGAATTCCTCAATAGTTTTCTTCTCCTCCATCCACTTTCCAATAGGACTGGTGTGGTCAAAAAGGCTTTCGACCCTGCCATCCAGGCTGATCATCAAGCTCTCCAAAACTGAAACAGGAACTCCGGTCTCACCAGTTTCGAAAGCCTTAAGTCGACGGGCTGAGATGCCGGTCTGTTCAGATAAGAATCGGAGGGAAACACCCACATCTTCCCTTTGCTTCCTTAAAGATGCAGCAATAATGCGATTACGAATACCGGTCAGGGTTTTCAGATCCATCGATGCAAGTGGGGAAACATCATCCGATAATGCTTCCTTACCCCAAAAATGAGAGATGGGTAAATTCAAATAAAATGCCAAAATTTCAAGTTCTGGCAAAGTGGGGGCTCTGCGCCCTTCTTCGCAGGCATGCAAAATGCCAGGAGTGATACCCATTATTCCGGCACATTCATTCAAAGATTTGTGCCCAGCAAGACGGGCATCTCTCAGCAACAGTCCCAATTTCTTGTTCCGCAAGTTCACAACCAATTCTATACCCATGTGGTTTTCCTTTTAATCACAATTGCTATGGTGTTCTGCGATTCCTCTTGGAAGCGAGGATATCTGCAATGGTGGCACCAAAGACTTCTGAACCAAGCTTGTAACCTGCAATTTCCAATCGCGGATAGAACATTGGCCGAATACCAGTCGGTTTTAAATCACCGATAATTTTTCCATCAGGATCCACCCCTTTTTGTTCAAAACGGAAAATATCGGTTAAGACGATTGTGTCACTTTCCATCCCGGCAACTTCGGTAATCGCCGTAACTTTGCGAGTCCCATCCCTCAAGCGCGATTGCTGCACAATCAAATCAATTGCCGAAGATATCTGCTGTCTGACGATCTTGATGGGCAGATCCATCCCTGCCATCATTATCAGAGTTTCCAGCCGAGATAAAGCATCCCGGGGCGAATTAGCATGGACAGTTGTCAACGAGCCATCATGACCTGTGTTCATGGCTTGAAGCATATCCAATGCTTCTCCTCCCCGAACTTCACCTACAATAATTCTATCTGGTCGCATTCGCAAGGAATTTTTCACCAGGTCACGGATGGTGACAGCACCATATCCATCCACATTGGGTGTTTTTGTTTCAAGGCGAACCACATTGTCCTGTTGAAGCTGCAACTCCGCAGCATCTTCGATCGATACAATTCGCTCATTTTCTGGAATGCTCTTGGAGAGAACATTAAGAAGTGTGGTCTTTCCCGAACCTGTACCTCCAGAAATGACAATATTCAACCTACAGACCACGCAAGCATGTAAAAATTCTGCCATTGTTCTTGTCAACGATCCTAATTCAATTAGCTGGTCGATAGTAAGTTTTTCTTTATGAAATTTTCTTACTGTTATCGATGGCCCATCGATGGATACAGGCAAAATCACAGCATTTACCCGGGATCCATCAGGAAGTCTGGCATCAACAGTCGGGCTATCAGCATCAACCCGTCTTCCCAGCGGGGCGATGATTCTCTCAATAACCCGCATGACATGATCGTCATCATCAAATCGAATCGGAGTTCGTGTCAATTGTCCTTTTTTTTCAATATAGACCCGGGTGGGACCATTCACCATTACTTCACTTACATCCGAATCATCCAATAAGGGCTGGATTGGACCATACCCCAGGATATCGTCCATAATTTCGTGCAGGAAGTGATCTTTGGCAGTATCATCCAATTGAATATTTGAATTTCCGTAGACATTTGCCAGAAGTTGTGCCACCACCTTTCTTCTCTGATCCTTGGCAAGATTCAATGTCTCCATTTCACTGACCACTTCAGTTATGATCTGTCTCTTCAGGTCGCGTAACTGATATGATGTTGCGTTTGTGAGTGGAGTCTCCGATTCGATCCTACTTTCATCCATAATCAACGATTAACCTTTTTCTGGAATCACCCAGATGATCTGGGAACGTTGGATTGCGATAAAATCACATTTACAAGCAATTTCGCCCTGCAACGTATAGATTGTGGCATCTGTCACAGCCATGAATCTTTCGTTTAAATCCAATTCATCTTTCATGCGCTGGTCCGGACGAACATAAATTAAACCAGAAATCTTGTGAGAAGCTGTCATAATGGTTGCCTGGACTGCTTCTTTATGGATAATATCGGTATAAAATTTTCCCTTGTCATCGAATTCTATGGTCATTTCAACCTGCTTAAAAAGTAAGGATAAATATTTCTTAAGGCGAAGATGCTTAAGTCTCTTCAGGGGGCATGATATACCCCAGACCTGAACGTGTTACGATGTGTTTTGGATCGTGGGCATCCTCTTCCACTTTTTGCCTCAGACGGGCGATTGTGACCCACAGGATCTCTTTATCAGAGATATATTCCTCTCCCCACACACTGGTCAGCAATTCCTCCGCGGAGACAACTTTTCCTATGTTATGGGAAAATTGAAGCAACAGCCTGTATTCTGTGGCTGAAAGATATATCAATTGATCGCCGCGCCAGACCTCTGCTCGTGCCTGGTCTATGCGAAGATCATCATGGGTAAAAAAGTGGCTCTGGTTGCCTTCCAAAGGCTGGGCTCGGCGTAATACCGCTCTCACACGCGCAAGCAACTCACTTATCGAAAATGGTTTTACCAGGTAATCATCTGCGCCCATATCCAGTCCACGGACCCGGTCCTGTTCTTCCCCTTTGGCGGTCAGAATGATAATCGGTACACTTGAAAATTGGCGAATCCTTTGGCATGCGGTAAAACCATCCAATTTTGGCATCATCACATCCATCAAGATAAGATCCGTTGGATTAGATGTGAATAATTCTATTGCCTCTTCCCCATCGTGGGCGGAAACCACATCAAAGCCTTCTGTTCGCAAATTTGCTTCCAGAAGTCTCAAATAGCGGGGTTCATCATCAACTGCAAGTATCCTTTTTGCCATAATCCACCTCTATCGTGCAATCTCAGGCGAATAAATGCCTGGTTGAAGAACAGGGAGATCAATATGAAACACTGTACCCTTGTTTTCGCCATTTTCTACCGAAATTGTGCCATGATGGGCCAGTATTATCTCTTTACAAATAAATAATCCCAGACCAGTCCCTCTCTTCTCAACTTGTCCCGGTACCCGATAGAACCTTTCAAAAAGAAATGGGATGTGTTCTTCTGGAATGCCAGGACCCTGGTCAAAAAAAACAACTTGCAGATGATCGATCCCATTATGAATGTTGATTATAATGGGTGTACCCGGGGCGTATTTAATAGCATTTTCTATCAGGTTTTCAAAAACCTGAACGATGCGGGTTGAATCTGCCTGAATGGGAGGTATCTTTTCTGAAGTGAGTTCCAATTGTACCTGTTTATTGCGTGAACTAACCCTTGTTATCAGATCACGAATCAAGGAATCCAGCCGGATGGGTTGAAAATTAATTGGCAGCTTTCCATTTTTCAAACGTGCTGAATCCAACAATTGCCCTATCAAACCGATCAGATGATCGGTCTCTTCGTCGATTATGGTTAAGAACTCCTGGACAGTTTTTGCATCCCAGGCAATATCTGACCGCATTAAAGAAGTACTGTATCCTTTGATGAAACCCAGAGGAGTATTGAATTCATGTGAAATGGTCGCAATAAAATCATCCTGGAGCTGGGTCTGGTTCTTCACACTCTCAAATTGAACAAGGCAATCTGTAAAGAAACGCCGATCGAACACACTGGCAAGGTTTGCCACGAAGAGCCTGGCTAGCTGGATCTGTTCAGGCAAATATTCGGGGCCACCAAATCGTACTATGATCAAGACTCCCCTGGCTTCCACCATTTTTAATGGGAGACCCAATACATAAGGAGATAGAATACGATCGTCAATCTTGATTTCAAAAGGATTAGACACAACCACATCTCTGGTTGTCAGCACCTGGTTGATGATATTTTCTCCCCAGGCGGCATCTGCTTCTGCCTGCCGTCCCCTCCCCAATGACCGCGCGTAGACGGCTTCCAAAGGTTTGTCTGATTGTTCAGACAGGTAAATAACCAGGTTATCAAAAATAAAAATCTTTCGAAATGAATGAACCAGTGAATCGATCGCTGTTCTCCAATCATCGTTAGAGATTGGATCGATCATTTTACTGAGATTATCTAGAATTCTATCTTCCATGAGGTACTCGCGATTATTTTAATAGATCCGCGACCGATAATGGGAACATGAACGTGCTTCCTTTGCCTTCTTCTGATTTTACATCAATCGGAGAACCATGTGCATCCAGTATATTCCGCACAAGTGATAATCCGATTCCCGTTCCACCGTAATGGCGTGTAGAAGAGCCGTCCAACTGGTGGAAAGATTCAAATGCTTCCCCAAGACGGTCCATAGGGATGCCTATTCCCGTATCAGTCACTGACACTCGAATCATTGCTTCGGTTTCAGCATTCACAAATAAACTTACATTTCCACCCGATGGAGTGAATTTTATGGCATTGTCGAGAAGCTGAAGAATCACCCAAGAGATTTTTTCCTCATCTGCCTGAACAAGAGGCAGTTCAGGTTGAATTTTTGTAATAAGATTTACGCCCACTTCAGCGGCTTTGGTCTTCGACATCTGGATGATCTCCACTGCAACACGGCTGATATCCATGGGAGCCAGCTTTAAAGTTAATTCACCCTTGGCGCTTTGTGAGAACAAGATCAGATTATCGATCAGACTTTCCAACCTATCAGATGCCCGGGTGCAAACCTGCAAGGCACTGCGCTGATCTTCTGTGATCGTCCCCAGTGTTTCCAAAACCAACAATTCCAGATATCCTTTCATATGGGTCAGAGGAGTCCGCAACTCATGGGATATGTTCGCTACAAAATTGGATTTAAGCTGGGATAACTCTGACAACTTTCTTAGGGCATCCTGCAATTCTGCAGTCCGTTCCTGAACCCTTTGTTCAAGATACCGGTTTGCGTTTTCAAGAGCAGACCTGAATTGAATGATCTGCTCAGTGATCGCACGGTCGATGGCTGACTTCTCCAAAAACCCCAATTGCGTCAAAGCCTCACCAAACAATAGATTCTGGCCATTTTTCGATCTTTCTTTTTGAAAAGCCAGGGTTTGCTTAAGATCATCCTCACTGATTTGCCCTTGCTGAACCAGATATTCCCCCAAACGGGGCACCAACATTTCTGGAGAGAGAAGTGGTTGCGCCATAATCGTCCGTTAACTTTCAAAGACCCAATCGCCATTGACCATGGTTGCGGCGGGTTTCAGATCAACCAATTCAGAAGGATGGCATAAAAACGGGTTCCTGTCCAATACGATCAAATCAGCCAAGTATCCTGGTTTAAGCTTTCCGGATCGATCTTCCATCCCAGCGGCATAGGCAGGCGCTTCGGTATAGGCGCGCAATGCTTCCCCGAAAGAAAGACATTGTTCAGGATACCAACCCGCTTTACCTGGTAAATCATCCACTCGCTGCCTTGTCACCGCAGCGTGCAATCCCAGGAAAGGGTTGGGAGAATCAACGGGTGCATCGGAACCAAACGCCAAGTGAGCGCCATGATCCAATTGAGTTTTCCAGGCATATGCAGTGGAGCAGCGATCGCCCCAGGTTTTATCAGCCATGGTCATGTCGGAGGTGGCATGGATGGGCTGCATGGAAGCGATCAAATCCAATTCTGACAGCCTGCCGGCATCTGCCGGGTGCAATAATTGGACATGTTCAATACGGTGGCGCAAATGCTTAAGACCATTCTTACATTCGTAATCCCGTAACGATTTGAATCCTTCCAGGACCTCATTATTGGCACGATCTCCAATGGCATGCACCGCCAAACTTATGCCATTGTTCGCAGCAAGCATGCCGTATTCCGAAATTTTTTCCTTATTCATGGTTAGAATACCATAATTTTCATAATCGTCAATAAAAGGTTTGAACATTGCCGCTGTATGAGGACCCAATGCACCATCTGCAAATAATTTCAAGGAGCCGATACGCAGAAAATCATCACCGGATCCGCTCCGTAAACCTGTGGAAATTGCCTCATCCAGGTCTTCCCTGGCGATACTTTTCAATACTCGCACCTTGAGCTCACCATTATCATGAAGATCCTTAAGGGCGGAAAAACAAGAACCTTTATCAAAATCATGGACACCGGTAATACCCATGTTCCATAATTCGGGTTGGATCTTTTTGATTATCTCTGCCAGAGTATGGACAGTTGGAGGAGGAATCTTCAAACTGATCAGAAGCATGGCATCTTCCAAAAGTATGCCTGTGGGCTCTCCAGATCTATCATGGTTTATTCTTCCATTCTCGGGATCCGGGGTGGATGCATCAATACCGGCAATTTTTAACGCCTGCCCGTTAGCCCAACCTGCGTGTAAACTTTTCGCAGTCAAATAAACAGGGTTCTGAGGTGCGATCTTATCCAGCATGGAAGCGGACCCAAAACCCTCATGCCAGTCGTTTTGATTCCACCCATGACCAAGAATCCACTCACCGGGCTTGGATCCTTTAACCCTGGCAGAAACATGCTGGAGGCATTTCTCCAAGGTTCTTGTTTCGCAGTTAATTTTTTGAGCATTGACCCCATGATTTTCCAGATGGATATGCGCATCTATAATGCCAGGTAAAATAAATTTCCCTCCCATATTTTGCTTTTGATAATTTCCAAATTCAGCGAAGATATCCGTTGTAGTCCCTGCTGTCAATATCCTGTCATCCTGGATGACCAGGGCAGACACAACGGGTCGATCCACGTCCTGGGGTAAAATCGTGGCGTTATAAAGGATTCTTTTCATCCATCAGCCGTCCGAGCAATAATTCCAATTCCTCCGCTGAGTAATAGTAAATGGTCAATGACCCACCTTTTTTCCCGGGACGCAACTGAACCCTGGTTCCCAAGCTGGCTCGAAGTCTCTCTTCCAAATCCGCGACCTCGGGTAATGGTTCATGCTTAGAACTCGTTCGTTTGAGTTCACCGGTAAATCTTCGAACAAGATCTTCTGTTTGCCTGACATTGAGATCGTGCGCAAACAGTGTTTTCAACACAGCAGTTTGAGCTTCAGGAGTCCCCAGAGCAAGCAAGGCACGAGCATGTCCTTCGGAGATCCGGTTTTCGATGAGTGCATTTTTCACGTTGTCCGGTAATTTTAAAAGCCGTAAGGTATTGCTGACGGTTACCCGATTCTTCCCGACTTTTTGAGCAATCATTTCATGCGACAAATTGAAATCCTCTGCCAGCTGTCTATAGGCTTCGGCTTCTTCAAGTGAATTCAGATCAGCTCTCTGCAGGTTCTCGATCAATGCCAATTCCAATTGCTCCATGTCGGTCGTCGCACGGATAACCACAGGTACTTTCACCAATCCAGCCAACCTCGATGCCTGAAGGCGCCTTTCTCCGGCGATCAGGATATATTCCCCGTTCGTTCTGCCAGGAGAGATGATCAATGGTTGCAGAATTCCGTGCTCGATCACGGATGCAGTCAATTCACTTAATTCATCCGGGTTAAAATTCCTGCGAGGTTGCCTCGGGTTTGGTGAAATTTTATCAATATCAATAAATGTAATATTCCCTTCGGAAGAAAAACCATCGCTGCCCGGGATAAGGGCATCCAATCCTCTGCCTAAACCTGTACGTTTTCCCATAACTTACTCCTGCCTCAATATATTTCCCATACCATCCCCTTTCAATATTTCTATTGCCAGAGCCTCATACGCTCGTGCAGCATTTGAACCAGGAGCATATATTGAAATGGGTAATCCGTACGAAGGAGCTTCAGCCAGTCGGATGCTGCGGGGAATTATGGTTTCGAATACCTGACCTGAAAAGTGTTTTTTTACTTCTGCAACGACATCAACAGCCAGGTGAGTGCGACCATCGAACATGGTCATAACCACTCCACGCACCTTGAGACCTGGGAAAAGAGCCATGCGAACACGCTGAATGGTGTGGGTTAGTTCACCAATTCCTTCCAATGCCAGGTATTCACATTGAACCGGGATGATCAGACCGTCCTT